>VOFF01000050.1_pt1 | contig 35750 bp, 31 predicted proteins | sample 5384061 | NCBI WGS metagenome assembly VOFF01 (sample SAMN12384725, study PRJNA508395) | human gut metagenome | isolation source: healthy gut E | host: Homo sapiens | reverse complement strand
TTGAAGACGAAGAAGCCCGCCAGTATCCGCGTGTGTACGCTTTTCTTCAAACCGAAAGCATACCAGCGCCAGATTCCGATCGACATCCGGCCATGCACATCGGCAACGAGTTTATCGTGGGATACGGGCTGGACTACGACCAGTTGGGCCGGAATGGTGCGATGCCAAATATACGTGGAATCGAAACTTCTATCCTCCGACCGATATTTCGGAGGTGGTGCGGCGAAGCGACTTCTGCCAGGCGCAGGCTATCGTCATCACGGGCGGAGAGCCGTTGCTTTACCCGTTGGGGCCTTTGACTTCGGCGCTCAAGGGGCACGGACTCAAAGATATTTCTCGAAACTTCGGGGTCGCACCCTTTCCCAGGTATTTCGACTGGGTTTGCCTTTCGCCCAAGCGTCAGCAGCCGCCTCTGCCGGAGGCGTTCTGGCGGGCGCACGAGCTGAAGGTCATCGTCGGCGGACCGTGCCGATGTCGTACGGCAGAAGTCGGCTTGTTTTGGAGAGAGCTTGCGGTGAATCGCCGGATTTCGAGGAAGCTTGCAGCGGGAATATTGCGGCGGGCGATCGGATATTTCGGAGGACGGTATGTGCCGGGTTGTTGCAACCTTTTTCGGAACGCCGGTCAATAGTGGCGGAATCCCTGCCAATCGACCGGCAGAGGGGTGCCGTTTCGGAGCCATTCGAGATGATTGCCGCCCGTGATGCGGCCGATGAAGTGGAACTCATCGCCGAAACGGAGCCGGTAGTTGGACAGAAGTGTGTTGGCGCTCTCCGGAGCGACGGTGAAGAGAAGTTTGTAGTCTTCGCCGCCGGATACGGCGGTTTCGAGATCGACGGGGAGTCGGGATGCACTCGGTATCGACTTCGGCACCTACGCCGGACTGGTGCAGGATCCCCATCACGCAGCGGATGATCGTCGACAAGTGCATCGCCGCCAAACGTCCGGTCATCATCGCCACGCAGATGCTCTACTCGATGGTCGGTTCGCCGCGTCCGACGCGCGCCGAGGTGAGCGATGTCGCCAGCGCCATCTACGAGCGGGTCGACGCCGTCATGCTGAGCGACGAGACCGCTTCGGGAGCCTATCCCGTGGAGTCGGTCGAGACGATGGCGCGCATCGCCAAGGCCATCGAGCGCGACGAAGCCTATTCGACGCCCTTCATCGACATCCACATGGTGTCGGTCAACCACGAGATTACGGCGCAGATCGCCCGTTCGGCGGTGCGCGCTTCGACCAACCTGCCGATTCGGGCGATTCTGCTCGATACGCTGACGGGCCGCACGGGGCGTTACATCGCTGCGTTCCGCCCGACGACGATCGTCATCGCGGTCTGCTACACGTTGCAGGCGCAGCGCTTGCTGGGACTCTCGTACGGCGTCATGCCGATCCTGCGCAGCAAGAGCAAGGAGGATTCCTATCATTTTCTGGGCGACGCCATGGAGTTCATCAACCAGCGTTACCAGGAGTTGAAGGACGAGGATATGGTCGTGGCCATCGGCGGCAGTTTCGGTGCCGTGCGCGGCGCCTCCTACATCGAGATCGCCACGATCGGCGATATCAAGCGCCGCAACGAGGAGCGTCGGGCGCAGTTGAAATAGCGCGGTATGGGCGGGGAGTTGCGCGATAAGGTCGCCAGCGGCGTGGCGTGGAGTCTGGGCGAGAAGCTCGGAACCATCCTGTTGCAGATGGTCGTCTCGATCGTCGTGGCGCGGCTGCTGATGCCCGACGACGTGGGGCTGATGGCGCTGATGACCTTCTTCTCGTCGCTGGCGCTGGTGGTCGTCGACAGCGGCTTTTCGCAGATGCTCATCCGCAAGGGCGATCCTGCGCAGGGCGATTACAAGTCGGTCTTCCTCTTCAACGTCGTCGTTTCGTGGATCGTCTACGGCGTGCTGGTGGCTGTCTTTCCTGCCGTAGCGGCTTTTTACGGGCGGCCGATTCTGGCGCGTATCGCGCCGGTGCTCTTTCTTCTGGTGCCGGTCAATGCGCTGGGTACGATCCAGAATACGATCTTCATGCGGCAGTTCCGCTTCGCGCTGCTGTCGAAGATCACTTTCGTCGCGTCGCTTGCGAGCGGTGTGCTGGCCGTGACGATGGCGCTGGCCGGATGCGGCGTGTGGAGCCTGGTCGGGCAGCGCCTCTCGTCGATCGCGGTGCGGGCGGCGCTGCTGTGGTTTTTCAGCGATTGGCGGCCGCGCCGCACGCAGCGGGCTTCGACGCGCCCGCTGCGTGAAATGGCTCCTTACAGTCTGCGGCTCATGGCCACCGACCTCATCTCGGCGATCTATACCCGTGTGGCGCAGCTCTTCATCGGCAAGATCTACTCGACCGATCTGCTCGGCTATTTCTATCAGGCGCAGAAACTCGAAGAGCTGCCCGTCATGTCGACCGTGCAGTCGGTGCAGAACGTCACCTTTCCCGCTTTTTCCAAACTGGCGGCCTCGCCTCGCAAATTCGCCGAAAGCTACCGGCAGGTGGTGATGATCGTCGCCTTTCTGATGTTTCCCGCGATGACGGGCCTCTCGGCCGTCGCACCCGATCTCTTTGCCCTGCTGCTGGGCGAAAGGTGGATGCCGACGGTGCCTTATTTCGAGGCGATGTGCCTCGTGGGGCTTTTCACGCCGCTGGCGATGATCGCCTACAACGTGCTCAAAACCCTGAGCGACGGCCGCGTGGTGGTGCGGTTGGAGGTCGTCAAGCGTGTCTTGATGACGGGCGTGCTGGCGGTGACTATTCCGCACAGCGTCATGGCGATCGTGTGGGGCATGGTGGCCATGGCGGCCATCGAACTGGTGCTCAATCTCGTTGCGACGACGCGGCTCTGCACGCTGTCTCTCTGGCGGTTCGTGCGGACGCTGCTGCCCATCGCGGCCGTTACGGCGCTGATGTACGGCACGGTGGTGTGGGGCGTGCAACCCCGTATCGCCGACCTGCACCTCGGCTTGCGGCTTATGGTGCAGCTGATCGCCGGCGTCGCGGTCTTCGCCGGTGCCGCGGCCCTTTTCCGGCTGGAATCCCTGCGCGAGACGCTGGCGATCGTACGGAAGTTATGGCACAAAACCTGTTGATGTAGTCTTCCGACGATGTGGGCATAAAACCGGCTCCCGGAACTTCGCAAGAAGTTCCGGGAGCCGGCGTGACAAGCGGGCGGCCTTATGCCGTGACGTCCGCTTTGTAGTAGGTCTTCGCCTCGCAGTCGCCGCGCAGCACGGCCAGTGCGTTGCGTGCCAACGCCTCCAACTCGTTCTCGCCGGGGTAGACGAAGACCGGGGCGATGAAGTCGACATGCGCGGCGATGAAATCCGTGAGCCGCTTGTTGTGGGCGATGCCGCCGGTGAGCAGGATCGCATCCGCCTTGCCTTTGAGGGCGATGGCCATCGCCCCGATCTCCTTGGCCACGTTGTAGCACATGGCGCGTAACACCAGCATCGCCTGCAAATCGTTGTTGTCGATCCGCCGCAGGATTTCGGGGACCGACGTCGTACCGAGGTGTGCGAGCAGGCCGCCGCGGCCGTTGATGAGTTTCTGCAACTCTTCGCGGGTGTATTCCCCCGAAAAGCAAAGATCGATCAGCGGTCCAGGAGGCAGCGTGCCGGCGCGCTCCGGCGAAAACGGCCCTGCGCCGTTGAGGGCGTTGGAGGTGTCGATCACGCGCCCCTGGCGGTGCGCGCTGACGGTGATGCCGCCTCCCATGTGCGAGACGATCAGGTTCAGCTCTTCGTATTTCCGACCCGTTTCGCGGGCGTACCGGCGTGCGATGGCCTTCTGGTTGAGGGCGTGGAAGACCGATTCGCGCGGCAGCTGGGGCAGTCCCGAAATGCGTGCGTAGGGAATCATCTCGTCCACCACGACCGGATCGGCGATATAGGCCTTGACACCGACCTCGGCTGCGATCTCCTGTGCGATCAGTCCGCCCAGATTCGAGGCGTGCTGCCGCCGGGCGTGGAGCAGGTCGTCGTGCAATGCGTCGTTCACCTCGTAGACCCCGCCCTCGACGGGATGAACCAGCCCGCCGCGGCCGATGACGGCAGAGAGAGTGCCGATGTCAAATCCGCGTTTGCGCAGCGATTCGAGCACGAGGTCTTTCCGCCATTCGAACTGGTCGCCGATCGTCGCGAATGCGGCGATCTCGGCGGCGGAGTGGTTGATCGCCAGCGAAAGGACGGGCTGCGTATCTTCGTAGACGGCGATCTTCGTGGAGGTCGAGCCCGGGTTAATAGCCAGAATGATGTAGCTCATGGTCGGGGTGCGTATTGTCGGTTCGGTCGGGGCTTCCAGTGTGTCAGCGGGCAGCCAGGCAGGCCAGTGCGATGGAGTACATCTTGGTCAGGCGCGAGTCGCCGCGCGAGGTGAGCACGCAGGGAACCTTCGTTCCCATGACCATGGCCGCCAGCTCGGCGCCGCCGAAATGCGTGGCTGCCTTGAAGAAGACGTTGGCCGATTCGATGTTGGGGAAGAGCAGGCAGTCGGGATCGCCCGCGACGGCCGAACCCTTGACTTTCTTGTGCTCGGCGACCTCCTTGTAGAGCGCTACGTCCAGCGACAGCGGTCCGTCGACGATCGCATTGCCCAATTGTCCGCGGTCGCCCATTTTGGCCAGGATGGCCCCTTCGGTCGACGACGGAACGCTCGGCAGCACTTGTTCCGAGGGTGCGATGCAGGCGATTTTCGGCGTGTCGATGCCCAGCAGCCTGGCAGTCTGGATGAGGTATCCGATCAGCTTCTGTTTCTGTTTGAAGTCGGGCGCGGGGATCACCGCGACGTCCGAGATGCAGAGCAGTTTGGGAAGCGACGGCATTTCGAGAATAGCCACGTGGCTCAGCACGCCCTTGGGCGGGAAGAGACCCGCATCCTTGTTCAGGATGCCGCGCATGTATTTGTCGGTCGAGACGAGTCCCTTCATCAGGACGTCGGCGTCGCCCGCCACGACGGCCGCGACGGCCAGCCGCACGCAGTTGACGTCGCTCTTTTCATCCACGATCTTGAAGATCGAACAGTCGATCCCCTCGGCCCCGCAGACCTCTTCGATGACCTGTTTGTCGCCGTAGAGGGTCGGTTCGACCAATCCCTCCTTATATGCGTCGTAGACGGCGCTGAGCGTGTGGGAATCCTGGCCGTAGGCGACGGCCAGCCGTTTGCGGCCCTTTTTCTGGGCCTCCTCGACGATTTGCGAGAGTTTTGTAATCATTGCTGTATGAAAGTTCGTATTAAACGTTTCGGACGTTGTTTTCCGCTTCCCGTGTCCGGAACCGCCGCCGGAAGGCTCTGCCGGTCGGTCGGGGAGTGCGAACCCGCTTCGTTGTCAGTCGAATCGAAGTTTTTTCACCGATGCGGGATCATCGGGATCATTTGACCAGATTGTAGGTGTCGGTGGCGATCATCAGCTCCTCGTCGGTAGCGATGACTGCGACTTTGACCCGCGACGCGGGCGTCGAGAGGATTTTGTCCTCTCCCCGCACTTCGTTGGCCGCGGGATCGAACTCCACGCCCATGAATTCGAGGCCTGTGCAGACCGACCGGCGCAGTTCGCGCGAATTCTCGCCCACGCCGCCCGTGAAGACGATGAGGTCGACCCCTCCCATCTCGGCCGCATAGGCCCCCACGAACTTCTTCACACGGTTGTAGTACATATCACGGGCCACGATGGCACGGGGATTCCCTTCGTTGTAGGCTTTGTCGATGTCGCGCATGTCGCTCGACAGATCGGTCATGCCCTGCACGCCCGAACGCTTGTTCATCATCTCGTCCAGTTCGGCATAGCTCATTCCCTCCTTCGCGCCGATGAACGTGATCGCCGATGCGTCGATCGCTCCGCAGCGCGTGCCCATCACCAGCCCGTCGAGCGGCGAGAAGCCCATCGACGTATCGAAGGACTTGCCGTCGAGCACGGCCGTCACCGACGCGCCGTTGCCGATGTGGCAGGTGATGATTTTCGATTTTTCATAGTCGAGCCCCGCCAGTTCGGCGCCTTTGCGCGCCACGTAGTGGTGGCTCGTGCCGTGGAAACCGTATTTGCGCACGCGATATTTTTCGTAGTAGGCGTGGGGCAGGGCGTACATGTAATTGACGGCGGGGATGGTCTGGTGGAACGACGTGTCGAAGACCGTGACCTGCGGCGCGCCCGGCAGCACCTTCTCGATCGAGAGAACGCCTTCCAGATTGGCGGGGTTGTGCAGCGGCGCGATCTCGAACAGCGAGCGGATCTTCCGCTTCACATCTTCGTCGACGATGCAGCTTTGGGGGAAGAATTCGCCGCCGTGCGCCACGCGGTGACCGACGGCCTTGATCTCGTCGAGCGACCCGACGACGCCGTGCGCCGGATCGGTCAGCGCGTCGAGTACCAGGCGGATGCCGGTCGTGTGGTCGGGAATGGCGCGGTGCAGCTCGAAATTCTCTCGTCCGACGGGTTTGTGGGTGAGGACGCCGTCGCTGAGTCCGATGCGTTCGACCAAGCCTTTGGCCAGCAGCGTGCTGCCGGTCTGCTCCATGTCGATCACCTGGTATTTGATAGAGGAACTGCCGCAGTTGAGTACTAAGATAACCATGTCTATTGTTCGTTTAATTACTGATTGTCGGATTTTTGTCAAAAATAGTGAAAGTTTCCGAGAAGCGAATGATTTTTCGTCAAAAAGCGATGCTTCGGGACAGCAATTCGTCCGAAACGGAAAGTCGTTGCAGGCAGGACGCTGGGGAACGGGGTTGCACGGCGCGGGTACTGCGGCGTTTCGGTCGATGATTTCCGCGCGTCGTTCCCCTTGTCCGGAATGACACTTTCTGTTGTCTTGGGAAGGACGCCTTGGAGGGCGACGCGAGGATCGTATACAGATTATCGGGAATATATGTCCCTACCGCCGTTTGTCAACCCGCGGCCGGCGGAGGATGTGCCGGAGGCCGCAGGCGGGCCGATGCAGCCCTCCGCATCGGGCGGCTGCGGGCTGCCGCTCTTCGGCCGCGGCCGAAAACGCATATTTTTTAACAGAATCTGGCTGTGAAAGCGTCGGAAACATCCCGACCTTTCGGGAATTTCCTGCAAGAAAATCTTTACCACCTTTTGTCACCAAAAGGTGGCGCCAAAAGTGTCCGCAGGACACCTCCGTCGGGATCGGACGGCGGTTCTCCCTAAGCGGGCACGCAAGATCTACGCCGTTTGCGCACACCCGCTCCGGGCGCTCGAACCACTGTTCGATCTGTTCCCGCCTCCGGTGCAATGCGGAGGATGTTGTGCGCTTCGCGCAACGATGATTATTCGGTTGCGTCCGTACATGGCAGGCCCTCGGCCCGCCCGATCGCACTGCTTCCGCTACTTTTCGCGGTGCTTGATCTTTTGGTGCTTTTGGATCAAGCCAAAGCACAAGAAAACTGAGAAAGGGGAGAACTTCCCGATCGATTCTTCGGGAAGAATCCCGCGTTTTCGACGGTGCATCCGCCGCCCGTTCTCCTTTCCCGATTTTTCGCAAGGCGGAGCGATGGGCGCTTTGCGCAACCATTGTCTGCGTTATTTCTCGTACTTGTAACCTACGCCCTTGACGGTGATGATGTGTTCGTCGCCGATCTTCTGCCGCAGTTTGCGAATGTGGACGTCGATCGTGCGGTCGCCGACCACTACGTCCTCGCCCCATACGCGGGAGTAGATCTCCTCACGCGAGAAGAGCCGTCCCGGATCGGACATCAGCAGCGTCAGCAGCGCGAACTCCTTGCGCGGCAGGGAGATCTCTTCCCCGTTGCGTTTGACGATGTAACGGGCCGGATCGATCGTGACGCCGCCCGTATCGCGGGGTGCCGCATCGCCGGCGCCGATGCGTTTGAGGATCGCTTTCAGACGGCTGACCAGGATGTGCATCTTGATCGGTTTGCTGATGTAGTCGTCGGCTCCGGCGGCGAATCCCGTGAGCTGGTGCTCGTCTTCGCCCAGCGCCGTGAGGAAGACGATCATCGTGTCTTTCAGTTCGTCGTGCTCGCGCAGGCGGCGGCAGGTTTCGAGCCCGTCCATGCGGGGCATCATCCGGTCGAGCAGGATCAGATGCGGATGCACTTCGAGTGCGCGGGCGACCCCTTCGGCGCCGTCGCGGGCGGTGAACACTTCGTAACCTTCGCGTTGGAGGTTGTAGCGGACGAATTCGAGGATGTCGTCTTCGTCGTCGACCAAAAGAATGCGGTGACTCATAATCGGTAGCTGGTGTGAATGTGCCTCTTCGTTTCCCGCGTCCGGCTCGGCCCTCAGGCGGTCGCTGTCTTCGCTCGACGAAAACGGCCGTTAATTTCCCGCTAAGATAGTTAAAATCCCGAAAAAAATTGTGAAAATCTTCTGAAAATGGTATCTTTGCCAGATGTATATGCGCGAGTATATACCATGGTTAATCAAAACTTAGCGTAAGATGGCTACTAAAATCACCAACCCCTCTGTTCCGGAGGAACAAGTCAGCAATGCTGAAGATGTGCAGAAAACGTCCGCTTCCGAGGCTCCCGCAGCGGAGCTTGTAACCGTCGCCGTACCGGCCGAAGATCCCGCGGGGGAACCCGTGGCGGCCGCCGTCGGGGAGACTGCCGCCGAGCCGCCCGTGGAGGCTGCCGCTCCTGCGGAGGAGCCTGTCGGGGCCGCACCGGTGGAAGAGCCGGAGACGGCTGTTCCGGCCGTAGCGTCTGCCGGGGAAGCGGTCGCCGCACCGGCCGAGGGGATCGATTTCGCGGACGAGGAGGCTGCATTGGCCGCGCGGAGCGCGGGGCTCGACGAGGAGGAGCCGGCAGACGGTGAAGCGGTGGACGAAGGTGCGGCCGGAGCGTCGGATGCGCTTTTCGACGGCCGGAGCGAGGAGGAGATGGTCTCCCTGTTCGCCAAGATGCTCGACGAGGAGCCGGTGCAGTCGCTGCGCCGGGTGGTGGAAGCCGTCAAGATAGCCTTCTACAAGGCGCACCGCGCCGAGGTCGAGGCGCAGCGCAGGGCTTTTGTCGAAGCCGGCGGCGACGAAGCGGAGTTCGTGCCTGCTGCCGATGCTCAGGAGCTTCGGCTCAAAGACCTGTTCAAGGAGTACCGCCGCCGCCGCGACGAGTTCATCGCGTCGCTCGACGCCGAGAAGGAAGCCAACCTGAAAATCAAGTTGCAGATCATCGAGGAGTTGAAGGAACTGGTCAACTCGGACGAGACGCTGAACCATACCTTCACGAAATTCCGCGAGTTGCAGCAGCGCTGGAAGGAGACGGGCATCGTGCCCCAGCAGCATGTCAAGGACCTGTGGGAGACCTACAACCTGCATGTCGAGAATTTCTACAACTTCATCAAGATCAACAAGGAGTTGCGCGACCTCGATCTGAAAAAGAACTACGAGCAGAAGCTCGCGCTGTGCGAAGCGGCCGAGGCGCTGGTTCTGGAACCGTCGATCGTGGAGGCATTTCACAAATTGCAGAAACTCCACGACGAGTGGCGCGAGACGGGCCCCGTCGCCAATGAGTTCAAGGAGACGCTTTGGGAGCGTTTCAAGGAGGCTTCGAGCCGTATAAACAAGCAGCATCAGGCCTTCTTCGAGAACATCAAGGCCGAGCAGACGAAAAATCTCGAACTGAAAGCGGGGCTCTGCGAGCAGACCGAAGAGCTTGCCCAGCAGCTCTACACCACGCGCAAGGAGTGGAACCGGGCCAGCGACCGTCTGTTGGAGATACAGAAGGTGTGGAAGACGATCGGCTTCGCGCCGAAGAAGGACAATACCCGCATCTACGAGCGGTTCCGTACGGCGTGCGACCGGTTTTTCGAGGCCAAGCGCCGCTTCTATGCCGACGTGAAGACCGAAATGGAGCACAACCTTCAATTGAAGAACGAGCTGTGCGAAGCGGCCGAAGCGTTGCAGATGAGCGAGGAGTGGAAGAAGGCCACCGATGAACTGATCGCCTTGCAGGCTCGCTGGAAGGAGATCGGCGCCGTGTCGCGCCGTTACTCCGATCAGGTGTGGAAGCGTTTTCGTGCCGCGTGCGACAAGTTCTTCGAGCGCAAGGCGGCGCACTTCTCGGACGTGGACGGCCAGTACGAGCAGAACCTCGTCCGCAAGCAGGCGCTTCTGGACGAAATGGCCGCAGCCGACGTCAAGGAGGGCGGTTTCGAGATGATCAAGGAGTTCCAGCGCCGTTGGAGCGAGATCGGTTTCGTGCCCATCAAGCGTAAGGACGAGATACAGAAGCGCTACAAGGAGTGCGTCGATACGCTCTTCTCGGTGCTGCGCGGTTCGGAGCGCGACCGTTCGATGTCGCGGTTCCGCGAGAAGGTCTCGGCCTTCAAGGCGTCGGGCGACCGCCGGATCCGCACCGAACGCGACCGTCTTTACAATCGGGTGAAGCAGTTGGAGTCCGATATCGCCCTGTTGGAGAACAACATCGGTTTCTTCGCCCATTCGAAAGGCGCCGAGGCGCTGATCGCCGACGTGCGCGAGAAGATCGAGCGCGCCAAGCGCGAAATGGCCGACACGATCGAGAAGGTGAAGCTCATCGACCGCGAAGCGGCCCGGGAGTCGGAGGATCGCGAGGCATAGGCCGCCGTTGCGGCCGGCGGGACCGACCGTGCCTGCGAGGGTGCGGCCGCGGACGGGTTATTAACGAAAAACTTTTCAGACCATATACGTTCAAAAGAGGATATGAAACTCAAAAAAACCGAAGTACATCTTTGTTACCGGCGGCGTGGCTTCTTCGCTGGGCAAAGGCATCATCTCGGCATCGATCGCCCGCCTGTTGCAGGCGCGCGGCTATACGGTGACCATCCAGAAGCTCGACCCTTACATCAACATCGATCCCGGGACGCTCAACCCCTACGAGCACGGCGAGTGCTACGTTACCGAAGACGGTACGGAGACCGATCTCGATCTGGGGCACTACGAGCGCTTTACGTCGATCACAACCTCGAAGGCCAACAACGTCACCACGGGCAAAATCTATAAAAGCGTCATCGAAAAGGAGCGCCGCGGCGATTACCTGGGCAAGACCGTGCAGGTCATTCCCCATATCACCGACGAGATCAAGCGGCGCATTCAACTGTTGGCGCAGCAGAAGGTCTACGACATCATCATCACCGAACTGGGCGGCACGGTGGGCGACATCGAGTCGCTGCCCTTCATCGAGTCGGTGCGCCAGCTGCGCTATGCGCTCGGCTACCGCGATACGGCGCTCGTGCACCTGACGCTGATCCCCTACATGGCCGCTTCGGGCGAGTTGAAGACCAAGCCTACGCAACATTCGGTCAAGGCATTGATGGAAAACGGTCTGCAACCCGACATCCTGGTGCTCCGCACCGAACGGGCGTTGTCGCAGGGGCTTCGCCGCAAGGTGGCGCTCTTCTGCAACGTCGACGCCAACGCCGTGATGGAATCGATCGACGTGCCTACGATCTACGAGGTGCCGTTGCGTATGCACGATCAGCATCTGGACGAGGTGGTGCTCTCGAAACTCGACCTTCCGGCCGACTGCGAACCCGATATGGAGCAGTGGAAGGCTTTCGTGGAGAAGGTCAAGAATCCGCACCACAAGATCGAGATCGCGCTGGTGGGAAAATATACCGAACTGCCCGATGCCTACAAGTCGATCAGCGAAGCCTTCATCCATGCCGGCGCGATGAACGACTGCAAGGTCAAGCTGCGTTACGTCAATTCGGAGAAGATCGACGATGCGAACGTCGACGAGATACTGGGCCGGATGGCCGGCATCCTCGTGGCGCCGGGCTTCGGCAACCGCGGCATCGAGGGGAAGATCGCGGCCGTGAAGTATGCCCGCGAGCACGGCGTGCCGTTCATGGGCATCTGTCTGGGTATGCAGTGCGCCGTGATCGAGTTCGCGCGCAACGTATTGAAGATGAAGGATGCCAATTCGACCGAAATGGAGCCTTCGACCAAACATCCGGTCATCGACCTGATGGAGGAGCAGAAGGGTGTGACGGCCAAGGGCGGCACGATGCGTCTGGGCGGTTATCCCTGCCAGTTGCGGCCCGATTCGAAAGCCGCCGCCGCTTACGGTGCGACCGACATCGTCGAGCGGCACCGCCACCGTTACGAGTTCAACAACGATTATCTGGGCGATTTCGAGTCGCACGGCATGATCCCCGCAGGCGTCAATCCCGAAACGGGGCTGGTCGAGGTGGTCGAGCTGACCGGTCATCCGTGGTTCGTCGGCACGCAGTATCATCCCGAGTACAAGAGTACGGTGCAGCGTCCGCATCCCCTGTTCGTGGCCTTCGTGGCTGCGGCGTTGAAATACAGTGGTAACTAATCCCCTCGCGTCGAGAAATTTCGAATGGATAAAAAATCAATCATAGGTATCGTACTTATCGGGATTCTGTTTTTCGGTTTCACGATTTACAGTTCCCGGCAGCAACAGAAATATCAGGAGGAGCTGGCCGCTTATCAGGCGGCCCACTCCGAATTGACGCAGCCCGTCGTCCCCGATTCGTCGGCCGTGGCCGCAGCGCCGGTCGTGGAGTCGCTCGGTGCGGCGACGCCCGATTCGACTCGTCTGGCACGCGAAGTGGCCGTGCTGGGTGATTTCCTCGCCGCGGCCAAGAACGCTGCGCCGCAGGAGATCGTCGTAGAGAACGACGTGATGAAGGTGCGCTTTTCGACCGGAGGAGGCATCGTGCGCTCCGTGACGCTCAAAGACTATACCCGTTACGGCCGTCAGGGCGAACGCAACGAACCGATCGAGATGTTCGTCCCCGAAAGCGCGAAGTTCGATCTGTCGTTTTTCATCAAAAACGGCCTGAACAACGTGAAGGTCAATACGTCGGAATATACCTTCACGGCCGATCCGGTCGTCCGTACCGACACGGCGCAGATCGTCCGTATGCGGCTGCCCGTCGCCGAGGGCGCGGCGTTGGAATACCGCTACGTGGTCTACGACGAGGCGACGCCCTCGCGCGACTATCTGGTCGACTACACGGTGCGTCTGGTCGGGATGGCCCCCTACATGGCCAACCAGAGCAGCATCGGCATCGCGTGGAGCAACACCTCCTACCGGAACGAGCGCGGTTTCAAGAACGAGAACATGTACACGACGGTCGCCTACCGCGTTCCGGGCGAAGGGTCGATCGACGACCTGTCGATGAGCGAGGGGGCCAAGGAGGAGAAGATCTCTTCGTCGGTGGAGTGGATCGCCTTCAAGCAGCAGTTCTTCTCGTCGGTGCTCATCGCCCGCGACGACTTCCTCTACGCCGACGTGGCGTACGATACCGCATCGCCCGATTCGGGGCTTATCAAGGCTTTTTCGGCCACGATGGCGGTACCCTATACGGCCCAGACCGAACAGTACGACTTCTCGTTCTACTTCGGTCCCAACAAGTATGCCGTGTTGAAGAAGATCGACGACGCGCAGGGCCAATCGCTGCTGCTCGACCGACTGATCCCCATGGGCTGGGGCATTATCGGGTGGGTGAGCCGCTGGCTGGTGATCCCCGTCTTCGATTTCCTGCGGCAGTATATTCCGAGCTTCGGCTGGATCATCCTCATCCTGGCGATCCTCATCAAGATCATCGTTTCGCCGCTGACTTACAAGAGCTATATCTCGCAGGCCAAGATGCGCATCATCAAACCCGAGATCGACGCCCTGAATGCCAAGTATCCCAAGCAGGACGACGCGATGAAGAAACAGCAGGAGATGATGGCCCTCTACAAGAAGGCGGGCATCAATCCGCTGGGAGGGTGCATCCCGATGCTGATCCAGCTCCCGATCCTGATCGCCATGTTCCGTTTCTTCCCCTCGTCGATCGAGTTGCGGGGGCAGTCGCTCTGGTGGGCGCACGACCTGTCGTCGTACGACAGCATCCTGAATCTGCCCTTCTCGATCCCCTTTTATGGCGATCACGTGAGTCTGTTCGCGCTGCTCATGGCGCTCTCGACCTTCGGGTTCTCCTATATGAGCTATCAGCAGACGGCTTCCGCACAGCCGCAGATGGCGGGCATGAAGTTCATGATGGTCTACATGATGCCGATCTTCATGCTCTGCTGGTTCAACGACTATTCGAGCGGTCTGTGCTACTACTACCTGCTGTTCAACCTGCTGACCATCGCCCAGACCTTCCTGATCCGCCGCATGGTGGACGACGGGAAGATTCACGCCGTCATGGAGGCCAACGCCAACAAGGCCGCGAGAGTAAATCCTACCGCCTGAATTTCACCGACGAACAGTATCTTTTTTCATCTTCCTGATTAAAAAATCGCCGAAAATGAATCAAAATAGAAACTTTTTGTTACTTTTGTTATTGAGAGAATCCTCTTTCCTCGTCAAATCGCGAGGGGGGGATTTTTCCTTGGCGCCGTTCTCGTGCCGAGCTGAAAAAATCCCGAAAACTCGAATAAGTAATTTTTTCCGGAATCCGCTCAGGGTTCCGAATGTAAATGGTAAAACCCATTCAAAGATGGCGTCGAGTTCGGTGCATTCCATTCGCAAAACCAAGCCGGGAAGCCGGTTCATTAAATCTCATCCTATGAAAAAACTGTACCCATTCTTTCTGATCATGCTTTGCATGGCAGGAGCCGTCGCGCTGAGTTCATGCTCGGACGACGACTCGTCCTCATCCGGCGACCCCGATATGCCGGAAAGCGGGAATGCACTGATCTGCAACGGTGTCGTGCGGGAAATCAAATCCGCCGTCTATACGGTCGAGACTCCCGGAAACGGCGAAAAGGCAGATGTTCCGGAAGCCGCCCCTGTCTATACGATCTATCTCGCCGACGGCAGGGCTCGTGGATGCGGACGGCATGCTGATCGCCGACGATGCCGTGAAGATCACCGTCAAACAGCCTTCCGGAGCCGTCGATCTTACGGCTGCCGGCAACGGAATCGTCTATGGGGAGATCGACGTGAACTCCTCGAACGTCGGGGAAGCCTCGAAAGCGGCTCTCTCGGTCGAGTTCCTCTCGGCCCGCGTCGCCCGCATTTCCGCCGAAATCGAAACCGGCGGCAAAACGCTGACGGTCGCCTATTACGGACCGTGCAAGAATTCCGACGCTTCGGAGGAGGGAGACGACGCAGACAAGGTGGTGCTGGATAAAGTTCCGCTGTCGTGGTACCTCGGCCCGGTCAAGGGCGTGGAGTCGCACAACTATTATATGGCCTTTACGGATGCCGAATATACCGTGGCCAAAGGGCGGGTGACGCTCAAAGAGGCGGGTTACCTTTTCGTGGCCGACCTCTATGCGGTTCCGGGCGAAGATGCCTACACGCTTCCCGAGGGTGAATATATGGCCAGCCAGCTCAACGAGGATCACACGTTCACGTCCCAATATACCGGTGTTCAGTATATCGACGCCGAAGGCAATAAAACCCAGTTGTCGCTGGTTTCGGGAGAGCCGTTGAAAGTCACCCGCGAAGGCGACATCTGGAGCATTTCGCTCCGTTTCGTCGATACGGACGGTTCCGAAAAGAGCATCGTCACGAGGGACAGCCTCCAGATCGTCGATCAGCCGGAGGACGGCGGCTTCTACCTGCCGCAGATCGGACGCGACGTGGAAGTGGTCGGATTCAGCGCCACCGCGACCTATTACGGCAACATGCTCGAAGCAGGTACCGGCATGATGCAGATCAACATTTACGACGAAACCTACGACACGGAGGAGGGGCAGGGCGGTCTCGCCGCTGCGCTCGTCGTATTCAACGACCTGTTCGGCAATCCGAAGGAAGCCGTGATCAAGCCCCACGAATATCTGGTCAACACCTCGTTCCAATGGGGTCGTGGATGCCCGCCGTGGAAATTCCGATGGAGGGACTGGTATTCCCGCTCGGCACTTATGTCCAGTTGGACGACGGAACCTCTTTCGGACAATTTTCCTACGGAAAGGAGGGCATCATCAAGATCGAGGCCGCCGGTACGGCCCAAGGCGAAGACGGCAAAATAGAACCGGTATACAAGATCGAGTTCAACCTCACCTCGAAGGACGGCTTTACCCTCAAGGGCTCGTACACCGGAGTCATTCCGATCACCGACGCATCCGACGACAAGTCCGATGACGACGGCACCTCGACGCTCGAACGTGACTACGACATGGATCTGTCGAAGATCAAAAAGGCGCATTACTATACTTCGGATCAGGTCTATATCCAAGGCATCGGCTACAAACCGATCAGTTCCTACGGATGCGGTCTGCAATTCATCAATATCGGTATCGAATGGGTAGGAGACCATCTCGAAGACTTCGTGGATCGCGAGCCGGGCGGCGACATCATCCGTCTGGAACTCGTCACCGAGCCGGGCAAGGAGAACGAGATCACTCCGGGAACCTACGAGGTGACCGAACAGCGCTGGCCGGAATTCATCAAGCCCGGAGTCATGATGCGCGGCATCATGTTGAACGGCGCCCTGAGCGGCAGCCGGTGGATGCATCAGTCCTACTCGATGTGGGGAGACGACGACAAGATCTTCGAATACATGGACGCACACGCCCTGCTCTACGGCGGACAGGTTACGATCACCAAGGTCGAGGGCGAAGGCAAGGAGAACTGGTATCGGTTCGAGGTTGACGGTATCTGCGTGCGCAAGCATCATGTGCGCGGAACGTGGGAAGGCCCTGTCGTAAGCCAAACGGCGGGCGGTGCTGCGGCCGAGAAGGATCATCTCGAACCGCCCAGGCTGCTCCGCCGCCTGCCGGCTCCGAAGGTCTCGATGAGCCGTCTGGCCGAAAAACTGCCGGACGTCATGTTCCGAAAGGCCGGAATGACCGAATGACAAAGTGAAACCGGATAGCGCGGGGTTTTCCCGAACCCCGCGCTATTAAAAAACAATCGTTATGAAAAACTCGACCCATTACAGACTGCGCGCGCTGGCGTGCGCGATGCTCGCATCGGCAACCATGCTGGGCGCATGCGATGACGACGATCCCGACGACGATCCCGGAAAGAAGCCGCCCGTAAAACTGACCGACCAACTCCAGTACGACGGAGGCGATCTCGTCGGCATCAAGTCGGCAATCTATGTCGCTGAAGAAGACGGCAGCCACACCTTTTACCTCTCGCCGACCGAGGGGCTGATCAATGCCGAGCAGATGAAACAGGCCGACGATTATCTGCGCGTGAAGGTGGACAATCCCGAGGGCAGCGTGAACACGGCCGCCGATCCGTTCGAAATCGAATACAAGGATATTTCGGTGAAAAAGACGACGATGAACGACGTCGCAAGCGTGGAGCCTTTCCGTCGATCTGGTGACGGAGACCCGGCTCAATCTCTATACCTGTGTTGAATTGAAGAGCGGCAAGACGCTGCTCGCCCGTTACCAGAATACCTGTACGGAAGAGCGTGACGTCGAACTGACGAACCAATACGAGATCGACAATCGGATCGCCGCCGTCGGAAGCGTCGTCGAGTGGCGCAATGTCCGCGAAGGCAACCGCCGCTTCTGCCTCTACGAGCAAGAGGGCCTGGCCGCTCCCGAGGAGGGGGCTGCGGGCGTGGAGATTCTGCTCGCCGAGGAGCTGTTCGGAACGGCGGAAATCGACCTCGCGACGGCCGATCCCGCGAAGGTGCGGATTCGCTGCGGCGAATTCACGACGGGCGCCGGGACGACCGGAACGCTGACGGCGAAGTACCTGACGGACAAATTCGGCACGATCGAAGGGCTCGTCGTCGCGCTCGACGCTTCGAAAGACGGGAAACGCCTGCGTGCCGCTTACGAAGGCACGTTCGCCGGAGGCTATGCGGCCACCAATACGATCAAGGTGACGGAGCCGGCAGCCGGCGGCGAGGCTGCGGCCGCAGCCGAGGCCCCGATCGCCGCGCTCTTCTCGCAGGAGCCGCAGGTCGGCAGCTACGTATTCGCTTTGGGCGATGCCGAAACGGCCGCAGCCCCGGCCGATCTCGCCAAAGGTCATTGGGCTGCGTATGTGCGGGTGCTGGCTGCCAAGTTCGACGGCGTGATCGACGTCGCGGCGCAGACCTCCGATTACTGGTTCCGGCTCTACGACCACAAGACCTATCAGACCTACTACGGCGAGGATGCGGGACTGACCGGTACGATCGAGACCCATCCCAATCCCGCTGGCGGCAAGGAGATCTATCTGCGGGTAAGCCTGACGCTGAAAAACGGCATCGGGGTCGAAGCCGAATACTACGGCGTGCCGACGGCTGCGACGGCCGACGCGATGGATGAAGACAAGCTGAAGCCCGTCAAACCGTTCGAGCCGAGCATTCAGATCCGTACCAAGGACAACAAAGAACCCGAAGGATGGACCGACAAGACCCTGGACCGGATGGAGGTCCGGCTGGAAAAAAGGCTATCGCTGGAACGGAGGCGAAGAATCGGCGGTGCGACGTTCGATGCCTATTACTTCTACTTCTGGAATACGGGGGCGGAAGGTTCGTCCGTCGGGACAATGGGCTAATCCGCAACTGATCCTGCCTGCTGCGATAGTCGATGCCGGCAAGGAGTGCGACCTGACCGATTTCGACAATACGAAATCCCACATGGAATTTCATTACGATACCTCCATGGACTACCTGGCCCGCGGCTCCATCGGTTACGGGGACACCTATACGCAATGGGGCATGACTACGAAATTGTGTCCCGATATGGCCAAGGTTACCGCCAAACGCGGACAAGACCTGGCAGGTTTCGCTCGTCATATTGGATTACGGCGCGTTCGATTCCTGGAGCGACGATAAGTCCGGAACCGAAAACACCCTGACCATCGAATTCCGGGGCAAGGCTGCCAAGTATTCGGGTTCGAAGACGAACGACCTTGCAGACGATTTCTACGAATAGTCTGCGGTCCGGCCGGTTCGGTGACCGGACTGGCGGATGACATTTCCCCCCCTCCGGACTCCCGGAAGGGGGGGATATGTTTCGGCTCCGCGCCGGGACACGAAGACAACGAATTTTCTACAATCAATTTTTTTTACCAGCGTTAAAATGGCGCATTTATGACCAAAAAAATCTTTCTATCATGGATGGCTGTTCTCGGCCTGCTCCTGTCCGCCCATGCGCAGGAACGGGAGATTACGGGTTCGGTCAAAGATCATGCGGGGGCCGGCATCGTCGGCGCCACCATTGTGGTCGAAGGCACTACGAGGGGTACGACCTCCGGTGCGGACGGCGTTTTTTCGATCGAAGGCCGCACCGGACAATGTGCTGGTCGTGTCGTTTTCATGGGTTATCAGTCCCACACGATCAGGGTGGGGTCGCAAACCCGGATCGACGTCGTGCTGAAAGAGGACACGCAGGCCATCGACGACGTGATCGTCGTGGCGTTCGGTACCGCGAAGAAGGAGGCCTTCACCGGTTCGGCCGCCGTCATCAAGTCGGATGACATCACCAAGTCGCAGCAGTCCAACGTGGCGCAGACTCTGGCCGGAAAGGTCGCCGGCGTGCAGATCGCCAACACCTCGGGACAGCCGGGAGAGAGTCCGAAAATCCGCATCCGCGGCTTCAGCTCGCTCAACGCCGGCAACGACCCGCTCTGGATCGTGGACGGCATGCCCTACTCGGGTGACCTGAACAACCTCAACCCGAGCGACATCGAGTCGATGACCGTGCTGAAGGACGCCGCCTCGAACGCTCTGTACGGCGCCCGCGGCGCCAACGGCGTGGTGATGATCACCACCAAAAAAGCCAAGTCGCAGGAGGCCCACGTGACGATCGACGCCAAGTGGGGCGTCAATTCGCGCGCCGTCCAGGACTATGCGTACATCACCAACCCGGCGCAATTCTACGAACTGCATTACAGCGCGCTGAAAAACTACTACATGGATTCGGATATGGGTGCCGGCGAGGCGCATCTGCGCGCCAATGAGACCCTTGACGTCGTCCGCGAGCGGCGGAGGTCTGGGCTATATGGTCTATACGGTTCCTTCCGGGCAGGAGTTCATCGGCATCAACGGTAAGGTCAATCCCGCTGCGACTCTCGGCCGCCGTCTCGTCTATGAGGGCAAGGGAGTACTACGTCCGTCCCGACGACTGGACCGATGCGGCTTTCCGCTCGTCCCTGCGTCAGGAGTACAACGCTTCGATCTCCGGGCAGACCGGAAACGCCTCGATCTACGGATCGTTCGGCTATCTGAACAACGAAGGTATCGCCTACAACTCGGACATGGACCGTTATACGACCCGTCTGCGCGTGGACTACCAGGCCAAGAAGTGGCTCAAGTTCGGCGCCAACGCCAACTACACGCATTTCCGCTACAACCAGATCGACGACAGCGGCGCCGGCAACTCGTCGGGCAACGTCTTCGCCTACACGACGGCCGTCGGTCCGATCTATCCGCTCTACATCCGCGACGGCGAGGGTAATGTCATGTACAACGAGGACGGCATCAAGCTCTACGACTACGGCAACGGCGACAACGCCGGCATGGAGCGTTCGCTCTTCCCCAACAGCAACGCCCTCTCCGAGTCGCGTCTCAACAAGCAGGAGGCCGAAGGCAACGCCTTCAACGGCACGGCCTACTTCGACGTTACGTTCCTCAAGGACTTCAAGTTCACGTTCAACGCCGGCGTTTCGCTCGACGAAACCCGCTCCACGAGCGTTCTGAATCCTTGGTTCGGACAGTTCGCCAGCGAAAAGGGATCGGTTTCGAAAGGCCATCAGCGGAATTTCGACCTCAACTTGCAGCAGATTCTCAACTACACCAAGCAAATCGGCCCGCACAACATCAACGTGATGCTGGGCCACGAGTCCTACCAGAACCGCATTTACTTGTTGTCGGCTTCCAAGAGCAACATGCTGACGCAGGACAACGACGAACTGGCCGGGGCGATCATCGACAAGCAGGCGGCCAATTCCTACCGCACCGAGTACAACAACGAGGGTTATTTCGCCCGCGTCATGTACGACTACGAGAACAAGTACTTCTTCTCGGCCTCCTACCGCCGCGACGCCTCGTCGCGTTTCCATCCCGACCACCGCTGGGGCAACGCTTCTGGTCGCTGGGCGGCGCATGGATCATTTCGAAGGAAAATTTCATGGAGAGCACCTACGAATGGCTCGACAACCTCAAGCTGAAGGCCTCGATCGGCTCGCAGGGCAACGACAACATCGGTAATTTCCGCTACACGAACACCTACACGATCGAAAACGCCAACGGAAAGGTATCGACCGTCTTCAACGCCAAGGGCTCCGAGAACATCACCTGGGAGACCAACTCCAACTTCAACGCCGGCGTGGAATTCAGCTTCCTGCGCGGTACGGTTTCCGGAGGCGTTGAATATTTCCTCCGCAAGACGACCGACATGCTGCTGTCGTTCCCGGTCGCTCCGTCGCTGGGCTATTCGTCCTACTACGCCAACGTGGGCGACATGCGCAACAGCGGTGTAGAAATCGAGCTGAACTTTACGCCGATCCGGCGGGAGCATGTCCAGTGGGACATCAACCTCAACATGACGCACCTGCGCAACAAGATCACCATGCTGCCGCCCGAACGCCGCAACAAGCAGGTCGATGGCTACTCCGGTTATGTGAGCGGCTCCACTTTCTTCGGAGAAGGGCTGCCGATGTACACTTTCTACATGAGGAAATATGCCGGTGTTTCGGACGAGGGCCTTTCGATGTGGTACATGGACGAGACCGACGACAAGGGCAACCCCACGGGCAAGCGCGTCACGACGACCGAATATGCCAAGGCGTCGGACTATCTCTGCGGCGACCCTATTCCCGATCTCTACGGCGGTTTCGGCACGAGCGTCAATTTCCGGGGCTTCGACCTGAGCGTGGCCTTCACCTACCAGATCGGCGGTCTGGCCTACGACTCGGGCTATGCGGCGGCCATGTACTCGCCGGCCAACAAGACGACGGGCATGAACTGGCACAAGGACATCCTCAAGGCATGGTCGGCGGACAATGCGTCGTCGGACATCCCGCGTTTGCAGTATGAAGACAAGGATCAGAACAACATGTCGGATCGTTTCCTCATGGATGCCTCTTATCTGAACCTGCAAAACATCAACTTCGGCTACACGCTGCCGGCGAAATTCACCAAGAAGGTCGGAATCGAGAAGGTGCGCGTCTATCTCGCCTGCGAGAATGTCTGGTACTGGTCCAAGCGTCAGGGATTCGATCCCCGCTACTCCTATTCGGGATCGACGAGCCAGGCCACCTATTCGCCCGTAAGGACGATTTCGGGCGGCATCAACATCCAATTCTAATCGGCCTCAATCACTTTACGACAAACGATATACTATGAAAAAAGCGACAAACATAACGCTCGCGACGCTGGCGGCGGCTTTGCTGGCAAGCAGTTGCATCAAAGAAGCCGACCCCTATGAAATAGCCACCGAGGATCAGGTGACCCTCGAAACGCTGATCGAGGGTATTCCGGCCTCGCTCGTACAGGCCGGTTCCGCGGGCTACGCACAGGATGGCCAAGCCTGGGACTTCGCCCTGCCGGCCATCCATATCGCCACGGAATCCATGACGGGCGACATCGCCATCGGCGGCAATATCGGCTACGACTGGTTCGCACAGTGGGGAACCAACGAAGCGCTCGGGGCCGACTATGCCGTGGGCGCGCTCACGTGGAACAACTACTATGCGTGGATCATGGCGGCCAACAACGTCATCAAGCAGATCGACGCCTCGGACTTCTCCTCGCTCGACGCCACGCAGAAGTCCTATCTGGGCTTCGCCTACGCCTATCGGGCCATGTTCTACCTCGATCTGGTGCGTCTGTACGAGTTCAAGGAGAACAACTACACCGAAGCGCCCGAAGTTCTCGGGCTGGGCGTGCCCGTCGTGCTGCCCGAGACCACCGAGGCCGAGGCCAAGAACAACCCCCGCGCCAAGGTCGATGACATCTACGACAAGGTGATCTTCCCCGACCTGGACAAGGCTGAAGAGCTGTTGAGCGGCTTTACGGCCCCCGACAAGTACACGATCAGCCTGGCGCTGGTTTACGGACTGAAAGCCCGGGCCTGGCTCGAGCGGGGCACGGCGAAGGAGGACAATGCCGCTTATGCGCAGGCGGCCGAGTACGCCCGGCAGGCCATCACCGCCAGCGGCTGCACGCCCCTGACGCAGGAGCAGTGGGAAGACCCCACGAACGGCTTCAACAGCGCCACGTCGAACAATGCCTGGATCTGGGGCCTCGCCCTGCCGAGCGAGAGCGTCGCCAACCTTTTTCTGCTTCACGGCGCACATGAGTACCGAGAACGCATGGAGCGCCTACGGAAACGACGCCTGCCGCTGCATCAACAGCAACCTCTACAACAGTATCGACCTGCGCGACTTCCGCCGTCATTCGTGGCTCGATCCTGCTCGCAAAGACCCGGAGAAGGAGTCCTACGACTACAAAAGAAAACGCCGTAAAGAGGGCAAGGAATACTTCAATGAACTGCCCGATTACGCGAACATCAAGTTCCGTCCGGCGCAGGGCGCCTATGAGGATTTCAAGGTCGGCGGAGCCGCAGACCATCCCTACATGCGCGTCGAGGAGATGTACTTCATCGAGGCCGAGGCCAGGGCGCATGAAAATCTTGGCGAAGGCATCCGTCTGCTCAACGAGTTCATGAACGGCCACCGTATCGTGGGCGGAGGTTACGACTGTACGAACATGTCGTCGTCGGTCGAAAGTTTCACCAACGAGCTGATGCTCCAGAAGCGCATCGAGTTCTGGGGCGAAGGCATCGTCATGTTCGACATGAAGCGGCTCGACATGTCCACCCGACGGGGCTATGTGGGAACCAACTCTCCCAATTCGTACCGGCTGAACACGGAAGGGCGCGCGCCCTACTGGAACTTCGTGATCACGCGCGGCGAGACGCAGAACAATCCCGTCATCGCCACGCAGAACAATCCCGATCCTTCGCAGACGGTCAAGCCGTGGAACGGCTGATGACCATCTGCGACCGAGCCTGTCAAATTTAAAAGCAAATTACCGTGAAGACATTCAAGCATATATTACCGTTCCTGCTGGCTCTCTTCGTTCTGGCCGGCTGCAAGGACGATGTGAACTATACCCGGGGAACCGCGGAGGATCCCGACTGCTACGGTGTCTATTTCCCGAAGAAGCAGTCTGCGCGGACCGATCTGGAGTTCGAACCGGGCGCCCAGACCGAGGCGACCTATACGGTCAAACGGCGCAACACCGTGGATCCGATCGTCGTTCCGGTCGTCGTGAAGGCCAACGTCGAGGATATTTTCGTCGTCGAGCCGATCGTGTTCGATGCCGGCGAGGAGGAGACGACCTTTACGGTCAGCTTCCCCAATGCCCAAATGGGCACGACTTACACCTGCGACATCGACATCGAGGATCCGCGCTACGCCTCGGTTTACGGTCCCGACAAGGTGACCCTCTCGATATCGCTCGTGCTGGCCAAATGGGAGCTGGTCACCGACGAAAAGACCGGCGCGACCAAAGGCCGCTACCGCGACGACATTCTGGGCAACTTCGCTTCGATAGACAATCCCAATGCCAATCCGAACCCCGAAATCGAACTCGAAATCTACGAGCGTTCGGACAAGAAGGGCTATTACCGCATGAAGGCCTACACGCCGGAGCTGATGAACATCTTCGCCGGAGGACAGGTAAGTCACGAGAACCGCGGAGTCTGGACCTATGTCGATGCTTCGGACCCGAACAAGGTCTATTTTCCCTACCAGTCAACCGGCCTGACCCTCTTTGCCGAGATGGGCGAGTGGTACATCGCATCGCAGACGCCGGAGAATTTCGCCATGGACGAGTCGGCCGGACAATATGGCACGCTCAAGAACGGCGTGATTACCTTCCCGGCGCAGGGTATCGTGCTCGAACCGAGCGAAGGCGAATATGCCGGTAAATTCTTCTACGCCAACGCCAACGGCTTGCAGCGGATCATGCTTCCCGGAGCCAGGGTTTACGACTACTCGGTGACCCTCACCAAAGGCGAACCCGCGGACGGAGTCGTCGAAATCGGCGCCACCCTCTCCGAGGACACCCGGGAGTTCCGCTATGCGATCTTCACGGGCAGTCTGAGCGACGGCGAGGCGAGCCTCAAGGCACAGGAGATGGCCGACGGCAAGATCGCCGCGGAACTCATCAGGACGATCACCGCTTCGGGAACGATTTCCGTGCAGGATCTGGAAGGCGGCACGGGCAAATACACGCTCGTAGGCTGTATCTACGGTTCGGACGAGGAGGCGAATCCGGAGGGGGGCGGCGAAACGGCGTCGCAGAATCTGAAAATGCAGGGCTACGCCTCCATTCCGTTCGGATATGTCGCCAAGGGCGACGAGGTTTCCGTCATCCTCAGCATCGGGCTCGAAGCCACGAACGAATTCGCGGGACAGGGCATTACGACGGACAATGCGGCGAAATTCTGGGCCTACGGCGAGGAGATCGAATCCGTCAAGTACGGAGTCTTCAAGACGGACGCCATCCAGGGACTGGACATGACGGCTTTCCTCCAGCAGATGGGCAAGGATTTCACCAAAGAGCAGCTCGATGCCATCAACGGCGGACATTACAGCATCATGCTCACGGGGCTGAACGGCGACACGGAGTACACGTTCGCCGGACTGGCCAGCAACGGGTATGTCAGCGAACTCTTCACGGCGTCCATCCGGACCACCGGCAAATACAACCCGGGCCTGGAGAGCGAGTTCCTCTACTCGGACTTCCTGCCGCAGGACGAGCAGCCCTCGAAGGAGTACCTGATTTCGACCGAATGGAACTATTATGCCATCAACGTCATGGACGAGAAGCAGATGCGCCGGAAGATCGGCACGGTGACCATCGAAGACGATCCGACGGAAGACAGTTCGGTCGATCTGCTGACCATTACGGGCCTTACCGGTCTCACGTTCGACGAAGGCGGCCAGATTCCGGCGGTTTACGTTCCGGCCTCGGCTCCGCTCGCAGGCATAACCGGCGCTATCTCCCCGCTTCTTTCGCAAACGCCGATCGGTGTCATCAACGGAGAGGACATCCTCGCCGGCTGCGTCTCGGAGGAGAACCCCGAAGCCCTCTATGCGGTCAATTATCCGTTCATCGGAGGCGCCGTGGCCGACGGTTACATCTATTTCGTGCCCACCCCGAACTATGTCGAGCAGGGGGCCACGTTCCGTTATCTGTATACGTTGAGTACGACGACCCCCTATTCGATCCTTACGGATATGTTGCTCGTCGATCCCGCCAAGGATATGGGCGGCATTCCCGAACTGGCCGCAGAGCGGATTGCAGAATTGCGCCGAATGGCCGCAGGACTCCGGCAGCCGCGGAATTACGTCGAACGGCTCGAATTCTCCGTTTCCGCAGAACGCGGTTCCGTCAAAACCGTACCGACCGACTATGCGAAAGGATTCCTGCCCGCATCGGCTCCTGAAGCGAAAGTCGTAAGGGCTACGGTCGGATTCAGCGACGCTGTGCAGCGTGCGAACGGTTCGGGATCGGAACTCCGCTTCCGGAAAACGGCCGCTGCCGAAATCACGCTCAAGTAATATCGGATCGGGAGAGGCCGGTCGTCCGGCAAGTGTCGGCCTCTCCCTTTTTTCCAAGCCAAAAACAACCTGCCGGACTCAAAAATCAGCATGATATATGCATAACAAAACGAAACTCCTGATTTTCGCCTCCCTGCTGCTGGCCGCCTGCTCGACGGATCCCATGCAGGAAATACCGAACCGCGGGGATTCCGCTCCCGAAATCGAGACTTCGGGCAAAATCTGCAATACGTCGGACGACGCCGTGGCCGGTTCGCTCATCGTAAAATTTGGCGAAGAAGCCATTCCCAGTCTCGAACAGAATGCGTTGAATGCGGCCAAGACCCGTTCGGCGCTGACCCGTTCGGGCATCGAATCCGTCGATGACATCCTGAACGACCTGCACGTCACCTCGCTGGAGCGCGTCTTCCCCGAAGCCGGCGAACACGAGGCCCGCACCCGTGCGGCAGGGCTTCACAGATGGTATGTGCTCGGGTTCGCATCGGAAGAGGATCTCGACAAGGCGGCCGAGAGACTCGCAGGTGTCGCCGAAATCTCGAAAGTACAGTTCCGCACCCGTCTCTACCGGGCTTCCGACTGCAAAACCTATCCGTTTCAAGCAACGGCGAACGGCCAGACCCGCGCTTTGGTTACAGCGGATTTCAACGACCCGAATCTTTTCTGGCAGTGGCATTACATCAACAATGCCGACCAGGCCGTTGCCACTACATCGGTGGCCGGAGCCGACACAATGTGGCCGACGCATGGAAGCTCACGGCAGGTAATCCCGAAGTCATCGTCGCCATCGTGGACGAAGGGGTGAAATACACTCATCCGGATCTGGCGGCCAACATGTGGATCAATCCGAACCCTTCGCCCGAGTACGGGAAGCAGGATATACACGGATGGAACTTCGTCACCGACGGTCCCATTTCATGGGGGCAGAAGGGCGATTCGGGACACGGAACGCACGTTGCGGGCACGGTAGCCGCCGTCAATAACAACGGCATCGGCGTCTGCGGCGTGGCCGGAGGTACGGGCAAGGGAGACGGTGTGCGTCTCATGTCGTGTCAGATCTTCTCGGGGAGACCTGACGGGTGACGCCCTCGTGTCGAGCCGTGCCGTAAAATACGCCGCGGATCACGGTGCCTCCATCCTCCAGTGCTCGTGGGGCATCAAGGCGGGAATATACACGTCGGACAACATGTTCATCAAACAATCGCCGATGGATTACGAGGCGCTTCAGTACTTCGCCGCCCAGAAGAACTGCGAGGCCCTCGACGGCGGACTGATCATTTTTTCCGCCGGCAACGAATCGACAGCCATGTCCGGCTATCCGGCAGGCTATCGTGATTATATCTCCGTCACCTCGTTCTCGCCCGACTACCTGCCGGCCAATTATACCAACTACGGTTCCGGCTGTAATATCGCGGCTCCCGGCGGCGAAACGAGCGGTCTGAGCGGCGGCGAGAAGGCCGGCGTACTCTCGACACTCTGCTCCGAAACGAGCAACGGAGCGGATTACGGCTACATGCAGGGAACCTCGATGGCCTGCCCGCACGTCTCGGGCGTAGCCGCACTCGGCCTCTCCTATGCCCTGGAGAAAGGGAAGAGATACTCGCTCGACGAATTCAAGACCATGCTGCTCACCTCGGTCAATGAAATCGACTCCCGGCTGGGCGAAGGCTCGAAGGCCACGATCGCCGACGTGTCGATTTACCGCGGCAAAATGGGCACCGGCATTACGGACGCTTATCAGTTGCTCATGCAGATCGAAGGGACGCCCTGTCTGCAGGTCGCATTGGGCGAGGTGCAGCTCATTCCGCTGACGCAGCATTTCGGGCAGGGTGCCGAAGACCTTACCTACACCGATATCCAGATGTCGGCCAAGGACATGGAAAAGCTTGGCATCAAGGCGGCTCCCAAAATGTATAATGGAAAACTGATGATCAAATGCACGAAACCCGGATCGGCCAAAATCAAGGTTTCGGCGATAGCCGGCGGTACGAAACCCGGAACGGGTGTCGTGATGGGCGGCATGGTCATCACCAAGGAATTCGCCGTCATCGCCCGTTCGGCCGGCGCAGCAAACGGAGGTTGGTTATAAAAACAGTGCTTGCAATGAAAAAACATCTTTATCATCTGCTCGTTTTCTCCCTGCTCGGCATTTTCGCCGCAAAAGCTGTTCGGATGACGACGATGCCCCCCAACATTCAGTCGGAAATCGTAGGCGAATGGCGCCTCACTTCCTGGTCGGAGAGTGCTCCCGAAGGATTCGAGGTATATGTCGAATTCACTTCGGCATCGACGTTCGGACTTTACCAGAAGGTCGAAACGTCGGATTACACCAGATACACCGGGCGTTATTCGATCGACGGAACCCGGCTGACCGGAGTGTACGACGACGGCGAGAGCTGGGGCAGCGGTTACGATTTCGAACTGACGAATGACGGGAACACCCTGACGATGACCGCCCGGACCGAGCCGGCCGAAACCAGCGTATATTCCCGGACGACGATTCCGGACGACGTGCGCGATGCCCGGACGTCCCGTGCCGGCTCTTCGCCGGAAATGAAGCGGATGCTGTAACTCGCCGCATCCGTCCTCTCCGCGAAATCCGTTCTGCGACCGGAACAGTTTTTCGGATCGCCTTGTGCCGTGACCGGTCGGATAACCGGAACGGCATGATGCCCTGCATGAAGCGATGCGAATGATTCGGCCGCGGAACGGATTTTTTCCAACCCGATTGCCATCTTAGGTAATGATGCCAAAAGTGGTTGGTGTCGTATTGGATCAAATGACCAGAATTGTACGATTCTGGTCATTTGCGTTTCTTAATAATTCCATCATTGCTGTTCAGGAAAAGATACCACTTTACAAAGTCCTTAAAATGTTGTTCCGAGAGTCCGCGATGGATTCTTAAATTATCCTTCAAGTGACCGAAGAACGACTCAATAGAATTTGAAGATTTAGGTACATTAGGGTATCGCGTGTATGAAAACAGATCGGGTATGGCACGCTTGATATGCGAGACACTTCGATGCAGCATCTTATGCGTAAACCACCATCTTCCCGACAGCTCATCTACGGTTTTTTTCATTGATAAATGGTTCGTGTCGCCGATACCAGTCAATAAAAGCCCGTATCCATAACTGTGCCTCATCATGTGTTTGTACTCCATTTAACAAGTGCACCAGTTCGAGGAGTTCCTGTGCCGCTACGGTCTGTGGTTTGCGTGTAATCCACGTCTCTATCTCTCGCGCTACATGTACCGTACAACGCTGCAAGATCGCCTCCGGACACACTTCCCGCACCGCTTTTATGATATTGGGAGATCCATCACAGGTGACACTCTCAATTTGAATGCCGACATCGCGTATAGCCGTTAGGTCTGCTTTCAAATCCCGCAGCGTTTCACTCCTGGTTATGCGATAGAGGAGGGTCATCTTGATGTTGTGATCCCGATATACAACCAGACAAATATTATTTGAGAAGTAGGTGCCGTCGATCAGAAGATTTTACCTTCTCGCGTCGCTGTATCTGCCATAAAGGGCACTGGGGCAAGAGCCGATAGAAGTATCTTTTTTTAGGGTGCGTTCGCTGTATCCGCTCTCACTCGCAAGGTCACAAATACGCTGTTTACCGCGAACCCAACGCGCGAACCATATAAACTTGTTTTTTTATCGGAAATCCAGTCTCGACGATCCGTAAAATAGCTGCCACAATTCTTACAATAATAGCGGCTGCAACCGCTACGAGTCCCCCATTTTATTGTCTCTAAAAAGCCACAATGAGGACAGCGTATTTTTCGTTTTTTTGACATAAAAATAGAGATTAGTAGAAACCCGTTTCTACTAATCTCTATTTTATCCTTATAACTACCAAATATTATGTCGGTTACATTTTATACCACCAACCACTTTTGGCATCATTACCCCATCTTAAAAACCTACGCCCATGAAAAACTCGTATTTCAAAGCCTTGTCCGGCCTTTTCGCCTTGTGTGCCCTGCTCGTCGGGGGAGGGTGTGACGACAGCGACTCCGAAGTGAATGAAAAGCCGTACGCCATTTCCGTATCCCAGAACGAAATGGCGGCGTATTACAAAATCAAGGCTCCGACAGCCGCCGGAGCCGGAGAGACGGTGTCCGTCGAGGTCGAAGTCACCAGCGAAAACCATTACCTGAAGTTCGTCTCCGCGAACGGCGTGGCCTGCGAGCAGGTTGCCGGCGACACCCGGGGCGGTACGTTCGAATTCGTCATGCCCGAACGGGACGTCACGTTAGGAGTCATTATCCAGGAGTTCAAGCCCGAAGAGTACCCGATCAACGCCCCCGTTTCGCAAGAATATACCGTCGCTGTCGCCAAAACGGCCGTAGCGGGCGAAGTCGTGGACGTCGAAATCGTCGTGACGAACGGCATGTTCGCCGTTTCGGCCTGTCTGTTCAACGACACTCCCCTGCGAACTGGTCTCCAGTGGGACCGTCACCTGGAAATACCGTTTCACGATGCCGGCCGAGGAGGTGACGCTCACGGTGGCGACCGATCTGGAAAGACACCTCATCTCGCTCAAACAGGGTGAACACACCAGTCTCCGGATGCTCAACTGTTGCGACGACTGGGAGGCGGTTCCCCCGGTATTCGACGAATGTATGTACGGCATAGTCAAATTCATGTGGAGCGCGGACCTGGGTTATGACGGTCAGGTGAAGATCACGGGACAGACCACGGGAAACAATATCGAGTACACGTATCAGACCGACGATCCGGATATGGGCGAATGTTGGTCCTGCGTCATGCCGGACGAGCCGATTCTGATCGAAACGTCCGCCGTCGAGAAAACCGACTACGTCGGCAAGCCGTTCGTCGGAACATACAAAGGTTTCCAGCTTACGGCTTCCAAGACACAGGTTATCCGGGGCAACTCGTCGGAATTCTCGATGGAACTGAAGACGAATACCTCGTATTTCGTAAAATCGACGGATGCCAACCGCTTCGATTTCGACGGCTGCTACGAATTCGACGAAGCGAAAAACCGCTTCGAATATCTCGCAGAGTTCAGCGACGACGGCTACGGAGAAATGGATTTCGGAGCCGGCGGCAGCTGGTTCGAAGGCGGCGACGCGTTCGTATATATCAACGACCTGATAGACGACAAGCCCGACAATGTCAAATACTATTTCACGAGTACCGCCGACTTCGAATTCGTCAGTGCGGCGAGCGATTCGTACGGCTCCCGTTACCTGATCGAACTGAACAGGGCCGGTGCGAAAAGCTGGTACTATGTCGAGCGTGGGACCCGGAGCGCCCGGCCGGTCGATCTGGAATTCGAGAAGGGGGCGAGCATCGGTGAAAATTCGGAGGCGACGGTTTCCGACGAGACCGCCGCATTGTTCCGCTATTCGTACGATCCGGAGACCGGAACCCCCGTCTTCACCCTGCGCGGCAAAGAGGCGGGGACTTACAGGCCCGGAAGCGGCAGCGGACCGGAACTCACGCTCGACGGATTCGGACACGCCGTCTATGGCGATGCGGAAGGCGCTTACACGCTTCAGGGATCGGTCGTCGCCTTCGTCTCCGGGGCGGAACGGAGCGAGTTTGCGATCGACATGCAAAAGATGACCTATTCGGCGGTTTCATCCGGCGTATGGGACGGTCCCAGCGTATTTTCCGCCTCGTTCGACAAGGATTCGGCAATAGCGATCTTCGGCAATGAGCCGACCAAAGGTTCCGTTACGATCCGGCTCGACTCGGATTTCAGCGGGAACGAAAAGCAGGGCTATGCGAAATTCAAGGCTACGGTTTACGATACCGTCTGGTTCAGGGATACGGACGTGACGGACGAAGCGTGCGTATATACCTACGACCCGGCGACCCGGACCCTGCTGATCTCTCAGGTGCTCGTCGGCACGGCAGACGGACGCGGAACGGAGCGCATCGACCTGCGTTTCGGGGTGTCGGACGACAAGCGGGAGCCTGACCTGCGGGGAGGGTACCCTGCTCCGCGCGATTTCGGGAGGCGACCGGACTTACATCAAGTTGAATGGCCTGCGGCTGAAAAGCGAATGACGGGTCAAATCGGCAATGGTCCCGGCTGTTTCCGGTGCGTGCCGGGCCGATGACCGATTTCGAATGAAAGAGCTTTTGCCGATGCGTTGAAACAAATGAACGCACGGCGGGGATGGTAGAATTGAGCGAAGCGTAGCGAATTAGCCGATACGGCTTTCGCTACGCTTCGGTTTTCTACGGGATCTGCGACAACGCCCGTGCGTTGAGGCGCTTGTACCCCTGCATGGCGTTGCCCAGCACCTTGTGGTGCTTGGCGAAGGCGGGCGGGTCGAGGATGATCAGGTCGTAGCGGTCGCCGATCTGTTTGAGGTACTCCACGGCGTCGCAGGCGAGCGTCGTGTGGGGAAAACTGTCGCCGAAATTCAGCCGCATGTTCTCGTCGGCCAGCTGCACGGCGCGCTCCGAGGCGTCGACCGAGCAGACCTCCTTCGCTCCGCCCGCGGCGGCGTAGACCGAGAAGCCGCCCGTATAGCAGAAGGTGTTGAGTACGGTGCGCCCCCGGGCGTAACGCTTCACCAGCTCGCGGTTTTCGCGCTGGTCGAGGAAGAAGCCCGTTTTCTGTCCCTCCTCCCAGTTGACCAGAAAACGATGGCCGTTTTCCGACACCTCCTGTGTCGGAGCTGCGACTTTGCCCATCAGGTATCCGTCCACGGCGTTCAGCCCCGCCTTGTAGGGTACCGTCTGCGAACTCTTGTCGTAGACGGCTGCGAGACGCTCGCCGTAGACCTCGCGGAGCGCCTCGGCGATCTGCATCCGCGAGCGGTACATCCCCACCGAATGACACTGTACGACGGCCGTCGTGCCGTAGATGTCGATCACCAGTCCCGGCAGCGAGTCGCCCTCGCCGTGAACGAGCCGGTAGCAGGTCGTCGCGGCATTGCCGATCAGACCGAGCGTGCGCCTCACTTCGCAGGCCGAGCGGATGCGAGCGCGCCACCATGCGGCGTCGATCGGCTCCTGCGCGAAGGTGAGCACCCGCACGGCGATCGATCCGATCTGGTAGTGGCCGCGTGCGATGAAATCGCCGGCGGCGGTATGGACGTCGACGATCTCCCCCTCGGCGATCGTGTCGGAGGGACACTCCACGCGGCCGATTGCGCCCGAGAAGATCCATGGGTGACGGCGCAGCAGCGACTCTTCTTTGCCTCTGCGCAGGAAAATACGGGGGTGGGTCGTCATTTGTCGTTCGGTTTAAGGGTATGTTGCAGCGTGCGGTAGATTTCGGGGCAGATCCATGCGTCGGTGGCGGCGTAGCGCATCTGTTTTTCGGTAAGCTGCGCCGCTTCCCAGTTGCTCAGCCGCTGGGCTTTCGAGACGCGCTTGCCCAACACGATGGCCGAAAGCTTGCGCAGGCTCTTCTCTTCGATGCCCCAGTCGGGGGCCAGTTGTTGCAGGTCGACGAAGCCGCCGGGCCGGAAGCGGCGCAGGGCCAGCAGCGAGCGGATGTCGCCCGCCACGTCGGCGCCGATTTTCAGAATCGCCTTGTTCTCCAACAGTTTGACGAGCTGCTTCTCGAAGCGCATCCTATTGAGGCGGAACAGATAGCAGCGCCGCGGCGTGGAGAGTTGCAGCAGGGCGACGCGGTAGGTGACGCCCGCCTTGAACGAGGGGCGCGTCTCGGTGTCGAAGCCCAGCACGGGCGACGACGCCAGGTCGCGGCAGGCGGCTTCGACCTGCTTCTCGTCGTCGACGATGACGATCGGGCCGTCGAAGAGCACGGCAGGCAGCTTTGCGGTATCTTCGTTCGATATGTGCTGTTGAAACGTTCGTTTTTCCATGCGAATTCTCTCAGGCGACGCAAAGTTATCGATTAATTGCGAGTTTTCCGCTCTCCGCCGTCGAAATTTTACCTGCGTGCTGCAATCGTTCGACGGCCTCCAACACCCGTTCGGCGTCGCAGCGGAAGCGCGCTGCCAGCTCCTTGACCGCGAGCGGTTCGGCGTCGAGCTGTCGCAGGATCTCCTCGTCGAGCGGAGCTTCGGCCGATTTCGCGCGTTTGCGCGCCGCCAGACAGATGTCGCAGACACCGCACGGCGCGGGGTCGGCCGCACCGAAATAGCGTTCCAGCACTGTGCTGCGGCACTCGGTTTCGTTGGCGGCGTAGGCGATCATGTGCGAGAAGCGCTCTTCGGCCAGCTCCTGACGGCGGCGGTAGGTCTCGGGGGCGATGTAGAGGTCGGCCGCTGGCAGCCGTTCGCAATCGAAGAAGAGCATCGGCGCCTGATTGGCCGGAATGTAGCGGATCACGCGCATCTGCCACAGCCGCTTGAACAGCTCCTTGACATGCTCGACCTTGTAGCCGCTCGCCGCGGCGATCTCTGCTCGTCGATGGGGCGGAAATCGGTGAAAACGCCGTCGTAGAGCCGCAGCACGGTACGGATGAAGTGGTCGAGGTCATTGCGTACCACGCGCAGTTTGTAGAGGTCGTCGCGGCTGATGCAGAAGAGAATGCGCGCGGGGTTGCGCATTTCGTCGGTGAGCGTCAGATAACCGTTCTGCTGCAACAGTTTCAGCGCGCTGGCGACCTTGCCGCCGAAGAGGCGGAACTTCGCGCAGAAGTCGTGGATGTTGAAGACGAACGACGCCTGCTCGCCGTCGCCGATGCCGATTTGCAGGTAGGAGCAGACCTTTTCGTAGATGTCGCGGATCTCGTCGAGCGGCGGGAATTGCAGGTCGAAGCGGCGCTGCACGCGCTCGGCGTCGTCCGGGGCGACGAGCAGCACGGCATAGGCGCGCTTTCCGTCGCGTCCCGCACGGCCCGCTTCCTGATAGTAGCTTTCGAGCGAGTCGGGCATGGAGTAGTGGACGACGAAACGCACGTCGGCCTTGTCGATTCCCATGCCGAAGGCGTTGGTGGCCACCATGATGCGCGTGCGGCCCGCGAGCCACTCCTCCTGCCGGATCGAGCGTTCGGCGTTGGCCAGGCCGCCGTGGTAGCAGGTCGCGGCGACGCCTGCGTCGCGCAGGAATTCGGTGAGCTGTTCGCAGCCGTCGCGCGTGCGCACGTAGACGATACCGCTGCCGGCCACGTTGCGCACCACGCGAAGCAGTTGCTCGTTTTTGTCCTCGTCGTGCCGCACGGCGTAGGAGAGGTTGGGCCGTGCGAACGAGCTGCGCAGGACGTGCGGTTCGGCGAAGCGCAGCTGCCGCATGATGTCGCGGGCGACAGCGGGTGTGGCCGATGCCGTGAGCGCCAGCACCGGCACTTCGGGCAGCCGTTCGCGCAGCTCGGCGATGCGCAGGTAGGAGGGGCGGAAGTCGTAGCCCCACTGCGAGATGCAGTGCGCCTCGTCGACGGCCAGCAGCGAGACCCGCATCCGCTCCACGCGCAGACGGAACGCCTCG
>VOFF01000966.1_pt1 | contig 36000 bp, 38 predicted proteins | sample 5384061 | NCBI WGS metagenome assembly VOFF01 (sample SAMN12384725, study PRJNA508395) | human gut metagenome | isolation source: healthy gut E | host: Homo sapiens | reverse complement strand
GGAACTTCTGGAGCAACATATTGGATGCTTCCCACAAATTTATATACTTTTCGGATAACGGCCAAGAATATAAACGGATAAAACCGTACGGAGTGGTAAATCCGTATAAATCCTGATAATTGGAATGCCATTGCCATTGCAATCCAAGCTCCATAGTGTCGAATTCGTCGCTTTCGGCCGGATTCACCCGGACGGAAGACGGCACGGACGGCTTGCGGTAGGTCAGTACGGGATTACCGCAACCGTCACCGTCCTTATCCTCGCCCACCACCGGCCAGTCGTCTTTCCACGTCATGGGTTCGAGCCAAGTCACACGGCCGTAGCATCCTTTATCCTGAAAGTGCACGAACCAGTCTTCTCCGGATGCGGTCTGCACCCAACCGCCCTGATGGGGTCCGTTGACCGGGTATCCCCCTGCTCCATGACGCGACGCGCTTCGTACGGCCCGTACACGTTGCGGCTGCGGGCGGCCATCTGCCATCCCATTTGCACGCCACCGGCCGGAAACATCAGGTAATAGTAACCGTTGCGTTTATAAAACTTAGGTCCCTCAGCCGTGTGGTTCACATCATCATTTCCGTCATACACGATGCGGGAAGGGCCGACTACTTTCGTGCCCTCCGCGTTCATTTCGGCCACACACAACACGGAATTGATTTGTGCACGGCTTCCGGCCCACGCGTAAGCCAGATAACACTTTCCGTCATCGTCCCACAACGGACAGGGGTCGATAATGCCTTTGGCAGCCTTGACCAACACCGGATCCGACCATTCGCCGGCGGGGTCTTCCGCCTTGACCATATACACGCCGAAGTCCGGGTCGCCCCCAATAGATATAGTACTCCCCGTTATGGTAACGGATACTCGGTGCCCATACGCCCCTGCCATGCTGCACGGTAGCGTAAAAGTCCGTCGGAACCAGCTCCTTCAAAGCATAGCTCACGACTTTCCAATTCACCAAATCCTTGGAGTGGAGGATGGGCAGGCCGGGCACACAGGAGAAACTGGAAGCCGTCAGATAAAAATCATTCCCCCACGGCACAGACATCGGGGTCGGAATAATCCGCATGAATCACCGGATTCTTGTACATGCCATTGTCCAAATCGGGCGACCATACTGCAGACAGGTATTCCTGCGTTTGTGCCGCAAGCGGGATTCCTCCGCAAAGGAGGCAACCGCACACCGCCGCCCGCAACATACCTCTTGATAAACTTTCTTTCATCATTGTACACTTTCTGTTTGATTCGATTTATAATCTTTCCTTATTATATATATACGAACGAAGAGCGGATTCTCCCTATTTAAGAATACAAAAAAACCTTGCAAAAAGCAAAATCAGCTCTTGGCAAGGTTCTTTTATGCTAACGGACAAGCCTTTAAATCTCAATCAGGCTGAACGAATAAGCCGGAAGTTCATAGTCGAATTCAGGTTTCACCTTGATGTCGCTCTCCTTCGGACGGGCATTGCGGTCGTCCCAGTTGCCGGTCAACACATGCAGGCGGGCATCCAAACTCTGCGCCTCGCCGAAACGGTCTTTCAGGCTCGACAAGTCCAACTTCCCTTTCACGGGATGGTTCAGGAGGTTCACCATTTTGATGTACACTTTTCCGGTCTTGGAATCACGTACCGTGCTGACCGCCAGACGCTCGCGTACCCCCTTACGGCCTTCGTTCACCGAAAGCGTGCTTTCGATATACTCGTCGCCGCAATAGTTGCCGCAAAGCTTCTGCACGTAGTAACCTACCGTGGGCTTCACTTCCTTGTTATTGAAATAAATCATGTCGGGATTCCATTGCGTATGGTGTTCTTTGGCCAACAAAGGAGCATACGAGCTCATGGCCACCACATCACCGTTGCGCTCCATGCCGCAAATGTGCAGGGCTTCGCACAAGGCCGTCTCTATGTTGTTGGGACGGCCGGGAGTATGAGCCGCGTATTCGCCCAAATACACTTTGGAACCGTTACGGTCGTATTGGTCATAATAGTCCTGATGATAAATGAACCAACCGGGCGTCTGATAATAATGCTCGTCGATCATGTCTATCTTATGGTCTTTAGCCAAACGCCAACCGGTTTCGTAATCACTACCTTCCGACCACGGTCCCGACGTACCGCAAACGACGATGTCAGGATACTTCTCTTTCACAGCCTTGACAATCATCAGATAGCGTTCTTCAAACGTTTTGGAAATCAAGTCTTCGTTGCCGATACCGATATACTTCAGATTAAACGGTGCCGGGTGTCCTTGCTCGGCACGGAGTTTACCCCATTTCGTAGTCTTGGCGTCTCCGTTAGCCCACTCAATCAGGTCCAGCACATCCTGTACGTATTCCGGCATTTTGTCCATCGGGATACCTCCCTGTTGTCCGTGTCCGCGGTCGCTCGAATTCTGGCAACTCACACCGGCCGCCAGCACCGGAAGCGGTTCGCACCCCATGTCCTCGCAAAACTGGAAGTACTCATAGTACCCCAAGCCTTTCGTCTGATGGTAGCCCCACAAGTTGCGTTGGGGTTTGCGGGCTTCCAACGGACCGATCGTCTCCTTCCAATTATAAATGTTGTGCAAACCGTCGCCATGAGCCACACAACCGCCGGGGAATCGCATGAACTTCGGTTTCAAATCGGCCAAAGTCTGAGCCAAATCAGCCCGCAAACCGTTCTTGCGCCCCTTAAACGTCTGTTGCGGGAAAAGCGAAATCATGTCCAAAGCCACCTTGCCCGTTCCCAACGGTTCCACTTTAATGGAAGCGTGGTCGGCATCGGCATCGGCTTTCAGCACCGCAGTCATTTTTTTCCAGTCCGACTTGGGAGCTTTAAGGGGTAGTCTGTGCCACCACCCGACCATCCTGCACAAGGCTCACCCGTATCTTTCCGCCTTTGCCCTCCAATTGCTTGGCAAACACCGACAAATCGTATTTCTCACCTTCACGGACGGGAATACCGTCGAAACCTCCATTCAACAAAGCCACCTGGCCAGGCTGTTTCACGTCCACGACGGCATAATTCGGGTTGTTCTCGTGGATAGGCTCGGATGTCCGTATCTCCCACGTCCCGCCGTCGCCTTCCAACGTCCAGGCAAAATCAGCTTTCCATGCCTTGTTTCCGCCCTTGACATCGGCCTGGGAATATTCAAAATCACGATTCTGCACCAACTCGGCATACAAACCGCCGTCGGCAGCGTAATTGATGTCCTCAAAAAAGATACCGATCAATTTATCGCTGATCTTCTTCGTCTGGCCCGCATCTATCTTGATTGTGGCTTCAAGAGGTTTCAAGCCTCGAAACGCACTTCATTGTCCCGCGCCAATTCTCCGTTGAGTGCGGCCCAGTATGCTGCGCTTTCTACAGCCTGTACCATGCGCTCCACTCCGGCATACGGCACCTTGAATACCTGTCCGTTCACCGGCTGCCCGTCCACAAGTGCCTGCTCCGTCACCGAAGGATAAACGGAGGCATCGACTTTGCGCGGCTTGCTGAAATGATAAAAATCTTTGGAAACGGTTTCGTACACCCCGCCATCCTTGGTCTTGAACACTACCTTATAAGTAGTCATTGCCGCATCGTACGACAACACAGGAGCGATACAACTGTTCACCCCCTCCATATAAGGATAGTCCTGCGGCCGCCATTTTACCAAATCGGCACTGTAAGCCACGGCAAACTGGTTGGCATAATCGTTCACCTGGAACACGCAACGCCACGTCCCGTCCGGCATCTGTATCAGATTCGGATGGTACATTTTCTTTTCCGGTCCCCATGTTCCGAAGTCGCTCTTAATGAAAGCATGGCCGGGTCCAATCCCCTTCCACACCTGCCGGTTCGCACTCCAAGCAAAATTCAACCCACCGCCCGCATGCACATTATAGGCCATGAGATACACCGAATCGGGAACAGCCGCCACAGCAGAACCGGCCGTCCACAATCCGCACCCTAACAAGGCCGCAGAAAGAGCCTTGTTCACGAAATGTTTTTTCATGTCAAATTAATATTGAAAATTAGATAAAAATATATTGCCTAACCGTTTAATCTTCTTCGGCTTTCAATCCCAACTGTTTAATCCGGATGTCCGTCGAAACGCCCCGGCTCTTCAGTTCCAACACGGCCGTACGTTCGGCTGTCGTCGTGTTCTGGTCCAATTGGTAATGCACGGTATATTTTCCGGCACGCCCGGAAGTGGCAGCCCCGTCGGCCAGACGCACCCACGCAGGCGCTTCTCCCTTGAAAGCCAACGTCCAGTCGTCACCGTAAGTCTGGAATATCAGACTGTCACGCACCTGACGGGCCGTATCCTGCAACGTGAACTGGTAGTTTCTGCGCACCGGGCGCTCGATATTCAAATAGTGATACTGCGTGTAAGAAGTCACCAGCGTCTTACCGTCGGCATGGAAATAAATGTAACCCGTACGAACCGTGTCCGTGTTGTTCACATCCAAGTCCACATCGAGCCTTTTCACCATAAAATATCCTTGGGGAACGGTACCGGACATGGAATCCGCGTCCACATGAATCCAACCTTCCGACACCGAAAGAGACCAATCATAAGTAGTGGCAAACCTCAAAGAATCAACGGTCTGGTCGGCATAAAGCACAGAACCGTATCCGCTCGGATAAATGATTTGTGCAAAATTGTAAGAATTCTCCTTATTATCACAAGCCGCAAACAAAACAGCGGCCAAAAGCTACTGAAAACCCAACTACTTTCTTCATGATATTTATTTCATTAAAATGATGAGCAAAGATAAATAAATAATTGAAAGTATCCCCATTTATCATTATCTTTGCAAGATGGAAAACCCTTTTTATAACGATATTTATGAAATCTTGCAGACGAAGGGCTGCGAAGGACTTCCCGTAGGCATCATCGCCAAACAGGTTTACAATCGGCACGCCGGACTGTTTAATACGGAACTGACATACGAAAGGGTTTACCAGAATGTACGTTTCTTTCTATGGGCACAGTCCTGCAAACCGTCGTCGCCTTTCATGGGGGCGGCCCAGCGCGGATGGTATGCCTTGAAACCCAACGTCTGCCGCCAGATGCGAATCGACTTCACCGAAAGCCCTTCGGAAGAAGCCACAGAAGTCCCTGAAAAAGAAGAAAAAACGATAGATTACCCCACTCTGTTCTAACCGGAACAAGCGCTTCACCCCAAAATCTCCGAAACGGAAGAAAACCCTTCGCACCACAACTCGGACGACACGGCTGAGATTGGAAAAAAGTTCTGCGCCAAACGATTTTTCAATCTCCTGAGATTGATTTTTCGTTTGGCGCAGAACGAAAAGCCGTTCTCCCCGACTATGTCGCGGCCCTCTTATTTTGTAATATTTTACGCCTACTTACCACTTCACAGGACAGTCCGTTGCCTTTACCTTTTTGGTCTTTCCGCCGCACTTGATTTCGCAAGGGCGACTGGCTGTATAATACCATACCCCGCCTTTCCGTTCCATGGACACGTCTACCGGTTCGGACGAACGTACCTCTATGCCTTCCGAAAGGAACAGCAAGCCATGGCCCAACAACAAGCGCACGGGTGTACCGTCTTTCTCGCGCAGACAAGCATACGAGGCACGGGCTTTCATCTTCCCCCATCCGGTTTCTTTGTCGCAAGACGTAGCAGAGAGAATAAAATCCTTCCGGCCGTCCTTCAGTGTCACTTCGATACCTGCCGCATCGTCCGCCCCCTCCGGCCGGACAAAGTCCACACGGCTGACGGAGTTGCCTTCCGACGACACGGACGGTTCGAACACCGACACGAACGGGCGTGTCCAAGCCTCGCCCGTCTGGCGGGCTACATACGTCAGGGTCGGTTGCCCTTTTATCTTGTAAGGCATGGTATTGTCGCGGCTCAATCCTTCCGTCTCGGGGCTCAACGCACGGAAAATCTTCCGCCCGGGCATGCCCTGTTGCCACATCGTCATGCGGATGTCGTCGCCCCCGGCATCGGGGGCGTACCGTGAAATCCGCACGGATGTCTTTGTCCGTCCGCACCATTTGCTGGTCGTATATATAGGAATAAGCATACAGGTGTGCTCCGGCGAAACTCAGTTCCTCCGACGGCGCGAAGTCCAACGGACTGCCGTCGACCGCCGTCACGCTCATCGTCTGCCCCAAGTTATGGTAGAAATAATCGTGCATCTTGTCACCGCCTTCATGCTTCCGGCTTCGGAATATGTCCACATAATAACCGCCGCCGTCCGTATCCACGATGCTCAACAGGCGTGTCTGGTCGGCCTGCGACTCCGGTTCACGGAAGTATGTCTCGGTATAACAGACTCCCCTGAAGTAATTCTCCGATGCCAAGTTCCGTTCTTCGGCCGTAGACGGGCGGGGATAACTGTGCAACAGTTTGAACCCATGGTTGCTCTTCATCACGGGATAAGAAGAAATGCCGTCCACACAAACCGTATTGTGACTGGGGAACTGGCTGTAATACTCCAGATAGTCCAGACCGGAATACAAGGACTGCCCGATGCCCGCGTCAGGCCCCAACGTCAGCCCCTTCCCATAGAACTCCACCGACAAGCCATTGGCATGCTGATGGTTGCCTTCGCTGCCGTTCAACGAATACATCAGGCTCCGCCCGGCATCCATGCCGTTGCGCTGCACCAGCCAACTGACCTTCGGCACATAAAAAGTCGGACTGACATACGTTTCTATGTCACCGGCCGCAATCGTCGTGTCTATCGTCAAATCCTCCTGCGGATAGAGGTTCATCAGGTTCCCGCCGCTCCTGGGACGGTCTTGCGCCGCAGCGAAGTCCGGTTCGAAGCAACGCAACATGGCCGTGAACCGTTCCTCCTGCCTCCGCTTGCCATACCGCCGGGCATTCTTCACCATGCTGCCGAAGTAGCTCGTACGCAACGGACCGGGATGCGTATCCCCGAATCCTACAATCTTACGGTTGGGAAAGCAGTATTGCGGAGTGGCGGCCACGGCTTTTTCTATCACCGGGATTTCGCGGGTCAGGTCGCGCCCAAGGTACTTGTCGAACAGCAAGACAAAATCCGTATAATCATTGACCACGTTGCAACTGTATCCCGGGCATTCGTTCCAGATTCCCGTTCCTGCATCGAAACCGTAATCGGCCAGAGTCTTCAGTCCCCCCACTGCCGCAAAGGTGCTGTCCTGTGCCACGACATCGAAATAATATTCCCGTCCCTTTCCGTCTTCGTAAGCTTCATTTTCGTCCAGCACCAACGCGATGGCAAAGATAAAACGTGCCTGGATGATATTCCAATTATTATGAGGCACACCGTTCCGGACGATCACGTCGGCCATTTTCTTCAGCGCACCGGCATAAACGGGCATGCAGTCCGCATAATGCCGTTCCATATAGGTATAAAGGAAGTCGTAGCATTCGGTAAGGGAGGGGCACGATGCCTTCATGGATGACTTCAAAAGATGTCATGCCGACCAACGTCTGTTGGTGGCCATGGTTCAAGTCCCGGGGCAGGTCGCGGTAATAAATCCCCTGCAAATAAGTATCAAGCACTTTTGCCGCCATCCGGCCATACTTCTCTTCTCCCGTCAGCCACCACAGGTAGGCCGCATCGCGTGCATGACGCATGATGTCTATGTTGCCGCTTTCTATCTGCGTGCCTACTTTCTCGGGCCTTACCCATTCCAAAGGCTGACCCGGCAAATTACGGTTTTTCATGTAAACGCCTTGTGTCTCGTCGGCATACGGCAAACGTTCTTCTATTCCCGGACGGGCGTACGCCGTGGCGGCAGCCCGTGCACCGCTGAACATGACCGTAGGCACCGGTGCCTTTTCTTCTCCCACATGGCTGAACCATTCACCACGGATATACACGTCCTTGGCCTGTGTTTTCCAATTCATATAAAGCCGCGAACTCAAATAGTCTTCCCCACGCTCCGCATACTTGTCCACATTTTGCCTCAAGGCTTCCACGACCTTGCGCGCCCAATCCTGTTCCTCTATCAGTTTCAAAGTAGCGGACTTCTCCGAAGGAGTCGTTACGACACACGGATGCCCTGCCTCTCTCCCATCCGGGACAGGGGTGGCCGCATTACGGCAAATTCCGTCCCGAGGCTCATGGCCACGAACATAAACCAATTTTTTCCCATAAGTTTCATTTATAATATTTGATTCTCATATAATATATACGAACGAACGTCACATTATACGCAATCAATACCACTCAATATTTGAACTATAGCTACTTTGTTTTTTCCATTTCAGCACGTCGGCCAGCTCCGAAGCGTTGGCTGAAAAGGTGAAATTATAGGAAGTATAAGGACTCAACACCACGCTTGCCGACATGGAAAAACAATGCAAATCGCGTGAAACAGAGGCGGTTGTCATGGACAAACGATGATAGTTGAAGTCATATCCCCGAAGAATAGGTCAGGTTCCATCCGTCCGAAATACGGATATTCCCCGAAAAGTTCAGCGTATGAGTCAGCTTATATGGGTAGCGCATCTTCTTCACACGAATCTGTGCACCGGTGTTTTCCGACATAGTCACACCGTAAGATACGGTAAACGACCACGGCAACTGGAATTTCAGATAACCGTCTTCATCCACTTCGGCCTTTTGCGGCTCCTTTTTGGCTCCGGCCCGTTCCGACTTCTTACGGTCGGGGTCTATATTCGTGTCGCCCACATCCTCCTCATCCGTCTCGCCGTCTGTTTCCTTCACTTCTTCACTGCGGCCTTTCCCCCATCCGAGAAGCTTCCTGAAGGTCTCGTTGTTGAACGTATAAGACAAGTTCTGCGACATACCTTGAAAACGTCCGAAACGTCCGTACGACCATTCCGTACGGTCGCCAACCTGTACTCTTCCGTTTTCGTCGAACTCGTACGCATAAGTGGCAAACTGGGCGTTCATGCTGAACGTGTAGTTCCAAAGGTGTCTTGATACGCACCCTCATGGACAAATCGCTCCACGGCTGACGCTCGGCCGCCATGTTATAACTCAGGTTCGCTCCCAGTTCGTCGATAAGGCTGACTTTCCGTACCGAATCGTTCTTCGTACGGACCTTCATCTCAATGTTATTGGAGATGTCCATCGACACGCTTCCGGTCTTACCCCGCCCCGGCACACCATAGAGGCTGCCGCTATAAGGAGAATAGCTCACCGTAGACACATTGCCGTCTTTATCCGTCTTCACGTACGACGCATAATAGCCATAACGGGACGTACCGAAATCCGGTGCATAATTAAAGCTTACGGTCGGCGTGAAGACATGGCGGATGGTCTGTATCTTTTTACCGAACAGCGGCGTATAAAAACCGTAAAGTTTGGTCGTGGCCGATACGCTCATATCATAATTATACACGTTCTGGAATCCCCAGATCGTGTCGTTCACCTCACGCTGGTTTTCTTCATCCCATCCTTTCATGACCTTATGCGTATACATGCGGTCGGTAAACCTGAATTCCGGCGTGACATTGATATAGTTGAACAAACTGAACGTCGCACTGATGGGTACGTTATGGCGCATACCGTTACGCCAGTCCTTAATCAGGTTGGACTTGAACAGCAAGTCTTCTTTCGTATCTATGCTGTTGCTCAAGCTTCCGGTGTAGCTTAAAGCAATCTTTTCGTACCACTTTTCTTTCCCCGCAGCCTTCTTGCGCTTGAAAGGATAGAAACGTGCCAATGTAATATCAAGGCTCGGCAAAGTCATCGACAGGGAAGAATCCTGAATGCTTTGCGACAAGTTGAAGGAGCTGGAAAGCGTCAACCCTATCCGCTCGAAAGTTTTGGAATAAGCCACACTCGACGTACGCGTGCTCTGCGTGTAGTTCTCCGGATTGTACATACTCGTCAGGTTGTTGCGCTCGTAGTTGGAGGTAGCGAAATTCACACTGGCAGAAAAACTTTGCGAAGGATTAGCCTTGGCATCCCTGACGATGCGTCCACTGGATTTTGAAACTGGTGGACTTTGAATAATCCGGCATGTTCTTCTCTCCTTCCACCGTATTCTGATAACTCAGGAAGAAATTGCCATTGAAGCGGTAACGCTTACGGTAATTGGATTGCGTACTCAGTCCCCACGAGCCTTTGGTATAAATCTCTCCGATAAGTTTCAAGTCTATCATATCGTTGATGGCGAAATAATATCCGCCATCGCGCAAATAAAACCCACGGATACTCTCATCGCCGAACGTGGGCATGATGAATCCTGAAGAATATTTCTTACTGAAGGGGAAGAAACCGTAAGGAATGGCCAACGGCAAAGGTACATCCTCCACCACCAGATAGGCCGGGCCGAAGACGACATCCTTTCCCGGACGTACTTTCGCACGGGTCAATGCCATGTAAAAATGAGGATGCTTGGCGTTACAGGTCGTATATTTCCCGTGACGCACGTACATCACGCCTTCCGCATCACGTTTGGACTCCTCGCTAATCAGGAACCCGTCGCCCTGTTGGGTATACACATTATCGATAAAAGCCTTGCGGGTCTTGAAATTGTAACTGATACGTTCCGGCTCATACTGGTCGCTTCCTTGCTTGAATACCGGTTGGTTCTGCACTTTCCCGGTCGAGTCGGGACGCCCTACGGCATGCACGATGCTGCTGTCCATGTTCATCGTGATCCAATCGGCCTGTAACTCCAGATTGGTATAATTGACCTTGCTGTTACCGTACAGGTTGGCATTTCCCAGTCCGGCCTCGAAAGTCACTGAGTCGGAGGCCGTATATTCTACAGGCTGGTCGAGCACCGACTTGCTCACCTTAGCGGTGTCTTCCGCCACCGAATCTGTCTGTACGCTGTCTGTGACCACCGCTCCGATGCTATCCGGTGCGGCAACCTTTTCCCGGACACTGTCAGGAACATGTCCGGCACTGTCCGCTGCCATTTCACGCAAACCGGAAAGTATCGTATCTTTCAGTAAAGAATCCGCAGCTCTACTATCTTTTGCCAGACTATCGGACATTCCTCTTCCTATCTCAACGTAAGAAGACGAAAACCCTCCGTTCAATCCGCCTTGCGCCAGCATACAGAATGAACTACCCACCAAAAGGAATATAGCTATTTTTGTTTTCAACCGAATTCAGTCTTGTTCTAAATCAGTAAGCGAATGCAAAATTACACAAAATCCGCTTAATGCCCGAGATTTTCCGTAAAAAGTTCCATCCAACACCGAAAACGCCGTGCCCCGTCCTCGCCATACTTGCTTACGCTCTTCAACGCCTGTTCCGGTGTTTTTTCCCGGTCGGGATGGGATTTGGAATAAAATTTATCCGCATAACAGATGAGCTGTTCTTCCAAAGTCTCCGGATAATAATCCTGTACGGGTATCGGCAAGCCTTGCGCTGCGACTTCTTCCCGTGAAAGCCCCGCGCCGGTATGACGCTCGCACACCCTGGCATGGAGCGGAAACCCTTCCGCACGCAACATCTCCGCCCCGAGATAACCGTGGCAAATATAAGGTGCGTCTCCCGTACATAAAATACAGGGAGCGTGGGTATGCAAAATGCCGATATCATGCAACAAAGCTGCTTCTTCCAAAAATGCCTTGTCCAAATCCAGTTCCGGATGGAGTGCTGCAATTTTCAGGCAACGGTCGGCCACCTGGCGGCTATGAATCCATAGAAGTTCCCTCAAACGGGGATTATCAGCGTAATATTTATCTATCAGGGCTATTGCATCCATTTTATTTCAGCTCGGATTAATCGCCACAAAAGTACGATAAAAAACAGTGTTTTCCTAAGAACTATCCTTAAAATACATAAAGGCAGACCCGGAACTCTCTCATCCGGGTCCACCCACCTTAACGACAATCGTTTACGGAACGATTACTTTTTTCTTATATGTATTACCGTCTTTCGCCGTCAGAGAAACCACATAGATTCCTCGCGGAAGGACGAAATCTTCAGAAACTTTCAGCCCCTTACGCCGTTCTAACACATATCCTTGCGTATGGTAAACCGAACAATCCCATCCTTCGGCCTGCACCACACGGATATGCCCTTCCGACACCGAGACTTTGATGCCGGACTCTACCCATGAGACACGGGTCGGCACCAATTTATGGCACCACAAAGACAAGGTGTCCACACGTGCGCCGTAAGCCAACGCATACAGTTTCCCGTTGGTTTCCGCCTCCATCTTCTGTTCCATCGCGCCTACGGACTGGCCTAAACGGTAAAGCCGTGTCCCGCTTTCGTCATAGATGTCCATCCGGCAAGGAGCATTCGCTCCCCAGACCAATGAATCACCAGCCTGCGCCGTGACTTCGTAAGCATAAATCCAGCCTTCTTCGGGTCGCACGACCATGGCCGAATCACCGTAAACCAAGGAGCGGAAATCCAATGCCACCGGAACGTCATAGGCAAACGTGTCGGTACGCGCCTCAGTCCAACGTCCGGAGGTATCGCCGAAACGCATGCCGAATACCACGTCGTCCGGGCAATAGGCAGTACAAGTTTCCCAATCCACCGTGTAATCCTCCGGGATCTCATGCGGCACGACACCCTCTACGTCCACCCCAATATCATCCGCCGCAAAAGGATTGGCCGGGGTGACTTCCACCCGTGTGGTTTTTCCGTTGTTGAACCAATATTCATAGGCTTCTATACGGTTGTCGGCCAAAGAAGGTTCTGCCTTCACAAAATAACGGGAGAACGGCGCACTCCAACGCCCCGCCTCATCCCGGCTACGAAATGACACGCGATGAAGCCCGTAGGACAAATCCGACGTGGAAAGCTCCAGTTCCACCATGCCTCCTTCGGCCGTGCCTTCCACCCGTGCGGCATAATCGCCGTCTATCCAGCACTCATAGCTCCGCAGGGTATTGGAAGAATAATCCGGCCCGAGACATACAAAATTACGGGTCGTTATCCCTGTCCAACGTCCGGCTTCGTCGGCAAAGCGGAGCATAAGACGGTGCACGCCCGGCACCAAGCCTGATACGGGAAGCTCCAAATCGAGACGGCCGTCGACCAAAGCGGCCTCCGCCCATTCGCCACCGTCTATGGCATATTCGCATGTGGCCATGCCGGTGCCGTCATACGCTTTTCCCAAACGGAGGAAATAACGGCAAAACGGACTGCTCCAACGTCCCTGCGCGTCGCATGCACGGAAGTGAAAACGGTGTATGCCCGGACGCAAATCCGCCACATCTATCTCTATCCCCACGCTTCCTTGTGTCTGCTCCACGTACGTACGCTGTGTGTCGTTCCCGTCTGTCCAGTATTCATAACCGGCCATCTGTGCGGCAGCGGAAGCAGGGAAAAGCGAAAGGGCGGGAAGTAACCAATGATAGATTTTCATACGCACCTCCATTTCCCGTTAGTCTTCGGTTTGCGCCTCTACCGTCACGCTCACTTTCAGCTTGCCGTTGGCGGCCACCGTCGTGTCGATATGGCTTTCTTTGATTTGGGGTATGGAAGGCGTAGGGTTGTAAGGATAAGGACCACCGTAAAGTCCGACCTGCGTGCCGTCCGTCCCTATGTACTCTTCGGATATTTCAGTTTGAATGTTTTCACGCCGTCCCATGCCAGATCGTTCATGCTTTCCTCGAAGATTCCGGCATATTTGCAGTCTACCCAGTTACCAGCTCCTATTAGATTATATGGAGTATTATCTATAAAAAACACAATTATTAGCCACTACACCACTTGAAATATTAGATGCCTTCACGATACTATTACCTAATGAAAGCCCAACCAAATTATTTTGATACAAAGAATTTATCAATGAGTGATCAACATTTACGGTACAATACTCTTTAGGAAAATCTATAACCGCGACATAACTGCCACAAATATAAAAATTTTGATGGTTGCACCAATTACCTGCACCGAATTGCACACCATCACAAACACTTTGCCGTAAAACAAAGTTCTCCGTACTGGATTCAAAAAGAAGAGGACGTTCAGAGCCACTTAACTGACATTTCACAATCTGAAAATCCCGAATCACACCTGAGCTTTGAAATAATACATAAGAAAGTTTAAGACCTTCTAATCGGATTCCATCAACTTTTACACCTTCCTTCACCATTTCACCGTCATCGTCCACTACATCCCGAGGTTTAAAATAAAGACCATCTTCAATAATTGTAGGATATATCCCGTTCTCCATGTCTGACACAAAACCATTCCCTACAACAGACAATGATTTTTGAAATTCATGATTAGAAAAAGAAAACACCCCCGCACTCAACGTAACCACGTCCCCGCTGTCCGCAGCAGCCGTGTAAGCTTCCTCCAAGGCCGTTTTACCGTAATACACACTCACCTCATCCCCGTGTTGAAGGGTTGCCATGAGGACATCCGTCCCTTGCTGCGCACGTCCCCAAAGAGCCACGCCGCAAGCCATCATCAAGAGAAAAAATTTCTTCATATTCTCCATCTTTTTTATTGCGTCCGTCAGCCATCCACCGGACTGTTTACAATCATTTTCAAGATTTAAAGAGGAGCGTGAGGCTGCTTGCCGGACTGCTTGCGATATAGCGGAATCCCCATCCCGATGAAAATACAAACTGTCAAACAACAGCCTCACGCTTATGGATATACATGCCCGCATCCCCTGACGAAACAGGGAATGCAAGCACAGGTATATACATGAAGCGTGAGCATCTGTTGTATCACTTTGCATTTTCATTTAGAATTTGGGGATTTTCTATATTCACAAAGTAATTTCCAAAAAGACGCTCTCTTCTATTCTACCATCCCGACACTACGGGACTCGGGACAAAGATAGCGAAAAGGTGAGCGCAGAGACAAACGAAAACAAAGTTTTCCGGTTTGCCTATGCCGAACCGCATCCTATCTTCGTGAAGACAAAGATATGAAATTTATTTGAACACTACAAAAGAAAAACCGGGACTTTTTCTGCAAGCCGCCAAAAAGGAAAACGGGGGAACTTACTTTTTGTCATTTTGTCCACCGCGACCACCACCGTGGTTTTCATATTCCGGCGTCCACCGCACAGCAAGCACAAACACGCGAATCTCGCGCCTCACGCCATAACCCAAAAGACAGCTTTTTGCAGGAAAAACGACAAAACGACAGACATGCCCCCTCCTCCTCCGGCCAAAAACCGTCGGACTGTAAGCCGTAAAGCATTCCGTGCGGCATTTTGACACCCCGTACTTGTACATCCGAAACGCCCAAATAGAGATAAAAGCCCGTTTCAGGGCTGCTTTTCCCTCCCTACAGCCCTCGAAAATATCGTTTTTACGAGTTTTTCACATTCAATCGACTGAGATTCGTCTTCCGCTTTCAGCCAAACGATTTTTTTATTTCGGCTCATAAAAATCATATTTTCTGCGGACATCCTGCCGCCACCAAGTGGAAAAAAAGGGCATTTTTTAACGGAAATCCATCCTATCTGCTCCTTTTTATAGCGAGTGAAAAGACTAAAAAACACTAAGAGCCTGTTTAAATTTTTCCTGTTTGAAATAAAAAGAGTGCTTCTTCTTTCCTCGAAAATGATTATTTTTAGTTACCAATCTTCAAATAATTATGTATTCGACGGATTTAGAAGAAACACAGTGGCAAGTTATCAAGAAAATCTTGAACGTGCAAGAAAGGAAACGAAAATATGATTTGCGTGAAATATGGAATGCCATTTTCTATGTAGTCAAAACCGGTTGCCAATGGCGTATGCTTCCCTCAGACTTCGCTCCTTGGGAGTTGGTTTACTACTATTATCGCAAATGGTCTTCTTGGGGGTGAATTTGATTTATTATTGAACAACTTACGAGAAAAAAGTACGTGTGAAAATGGGTCAAAAAGCAGAAGCAAGTTTGGGTATCATGGATAGTCAAAGTGTACGTTGGGGTGATAATCGTTCTCTTAATGGCATTGACGGGAACAAAAAAGTAAAAGGCGTTAAACGTCATGTGGTGGTAGATAAAAATGGATTCCTGCTTGCAGTCATGGTGACGATTGCCTGTGTGCATGACAGCAAGGCGGCTTATCTGTTGGCAAGGTGTCTGAGGGAACTCTCTTGCAACATCAAAGTCATATTGGCAGATTCCGGATATCGTGGAGAAATAGCTGAGAAGATTAAAAAATGCTTTTTGGATACATTCTTGAAGTTGTCGTCAGTGGTGATAAGCTAAAAGGCTTTAGACCAATAGGTAAAAGATGGATTGTGGAAAGAACCTTTTCATGGTTTGACAATTATAGAAGGCTATGCCGAAACTATGAGCTAACTTTCGATTCGGCAGAGGAAATGGTAAAACTGGCATCCATTAGGATGTTATTAAATAAAATTTAAACAGGCTCTAATTAAGTAGCAAAAAGATTCATTTTTACCTAATTTTTTGCCTTCAAAATGATTTTAACCCAACCCATAAAACCCTTCTGGAAATGCTCACATTCATCTCTTGTGCCAAAACCATGACGGAAAAAACGCCGACGGTGCTTCCCACGGCCTCCTCTCCCCTGTTCATCGAAGAGGCACGCCATATCGCCTTGTCCATGACGGCCTATACGGCCGGAGAACTGGCCGACATGCTACATGTCAATCCTCAAATTGCGGCACGCACCTGCCTGCAATTCCGCACATTCCATGACGAAGGGGCAACCGGACTTCCGGCCTTATCGGCCTACACGGGCATGGTGTTCAGGCACATCGCGCCACAAGATTTCACGGCGGAAGACTGGGCATACGCCCAAAGCCACCTGTTCATCACCTCATTTCTCTACGGGCTGTTGAGACCGGCCGACCGCATCCGGAACTACCGGCTGGAAGGGCACGTGCGACTGCCGGAGAAAGAAGACCGTACCCTGTTCGCCTATTGGCGCGCACGCCTGACGGACGTCTTCATTTCGGCCATACGGCAACAAAGGGGGGCATATTGGTGAATCTGGCCAGTGCGGAAATGAAAAACTTGTTCGACTGGACACGCGTCACCCGGGAAGTACGGGTGATTACCCCGGTTTTTATACTTACAAAGGCGGACGGTTGTCCACCGTAGTGGTCTATGCCAAGATGTGCCGGGGCGAAATGACACGTTTCATCCTAAAGAACCGAATTGAAAATCCCGAAGATTTGAAAACCTTCGAATGGGAAGGCTATCGTTTCAATCCCCGTGAAAGCCACGATGACCATTGGGTTTTCACGCCCGGGACATTACCACGTGCCCGCATCTCCCGGCAAAACCCGCTCCGCCCCTCACGAGTCCATAAAAAAACACGCCCGCCGGACTCATATCCGACGGGCGCACCTATCAACACATTTTATCGAGATCAAGCCTCACGGCAAGCCTTCACAGTCTCTACCAGACGCTCGAAATCTTCAGGATATACGTCGCCGATGTTCCCGATACGGAAAGTGTCGGCCTGGGAAATCTTGCCCGGATATATCACGAAGCCCTTCGCTTTCAACTCGGCATAGAAAGCCTTGAAGTCGAAATCCTTCTCAGGATAAAGGAACGAAGTGATGACCGGCGACTGTACGGCTGCCGGCAACAATGCCTTGAAGCCGAGCGACTCCATGCCTTTTACCAATACTTCGTGGTTCTTGCAGTAACGGGCATAACGGGCTGCCACTCCCCCTTCGGCCTTCAGCTCTTCCATAGCTTCCTTGAAGGCGCGTACCACGTGGGTAGGCGAGGTGAAACGCCACTTGCCATGCCCTTTTTCCATCGTCTCCCACTGGTCGTAGATGTCGAGCGACAAAGAACGCGACACGCCCTTGCAAGCCATCAGTTCACTGCGGCGGGCGATGATAAAGCCGAAACCGGGTACGCCCTGGATACATTTGTTCGCACTGCTGATGAGGAAATCGATGCCGAGTTCCTGCACATCCAAAGGCACGCCGCCGAAACTGCTCATCGCATCCACAATCAGTTTCTTGCCATGCGCCTTGACCACACGGGCCAATTCCGGCAGCGGGTTCAGGATACCCGTAGTCGTCTCGCAGTGTACGAAAGCCACGTGGGTCACATCGCCGTGGCGCGACAGGTTCTTCTCCACCACTTCGGGGTCTACCTGCATGGTTTCCTCGAAAGCCACCATGTCGTAGGCAATGCCGTGGCGGTCGGCAATGACTCCCATGCGGTTGCCGTAGGCACACCGTTGCTGAAGATAAGCAGTTTGTCACCCTGCTTGAAGGCACTGCCCAACACGGCTTCCACACAATAGGTACCGCTACCCTGCATCAGCACGGAAGTGTACTCTTCCGGATGTTTCGTGGCCATCTCCACCAGCGATTTGCGGATTTCTTCCACGATTCCCACATTATAATCTTCATCCCAAGTGCACCAGTCACTCAGCATGGCTTCTTTTTACGGTTTCTGAAGTGGTCAACGGACCAGGCGTCAACAAAAAGATAAGGTCTCATATTCTTGTTTTTATAAATTATTGATTCATTTTCTGATTTATCGTCTCGATTATTGCCGGAAGTTCCGTAATGTCGTCCACCACATAGTGGGCACCGGCTTCCAACATGCGGCGGCGCACTTCGGCCTTGCGTGCGTCCAATTCACCGGCCGGCATGGCTGCGACCTCTTCCTGCGTGAGAGCCAGTTCGTTGCTTCCCATAACCACACCCACGGTCCACACTTTGGCGTTCACGCCTTCTTTGATGTCGGCTATCGTGTCTCCGTACTTCAACACGCAATCCACCGACGGTACGGCCAAATCTATCATATTCCGGTAGACCATATAAGGATAAGGACGTCCGGCAGGCAGATGGTCCGAGGTCACGCAGTTGTCCACTTTGTAACCGGCTTTTTCCGCAGCCGGAATCACGATGTCCATCATCTTGTCGGTATATCCGGTAGTGGAGCCTATCTTGATACCGGCCTTGCGCAATGCCTCTACGGTATCCACCACGCCGGGTATCGGTTCGGAATAATTTTCCAAGGTGTCAAACAACACGCGCTGAAAAGCCACGTAACGGGCCTGCACGTCCTCATCGGTGTAGTCGCGACCGAACTTCGCGGAAAGCAGCCTTGACCCGGTCGATGTTGAACAGGGCACGGATTTCCTCAATCTTGGTCAGCCCCATGTAAGCACGGGTCTCCGCAGCCGTCACCGGCACGCCGATCTCGTTGAAACTCTCGATGAAAGCCGCCACGGGGGCAAAGCAACCGTAATCCACAGCCGTACCGGCCCAATCTAAAATGATGCACTCAATTTTTTTTTTCATGTTTCTATGTTTGAACTAATGGTTTATCTGTTTTTAATCACTTCCGGGGAAAGGGCATACTCCTCGCCCCTCGCAAGGGAACGGCGCAGAGGGGGTATAGACGAAATTCTTCGGGCCACGGTGGCGTTCCCGGCGGTAACGCCATACGATGTAAGCCGCAGAGCAGGCAAAAGACACACTGCAAATGATGCCCACATAACTGCACGCAAAGTTATAAAATTGCAACCAGTTGACATCGGGATTGAAACATTCCTTGAACACCAGAACCAACACCGTACCCATGTAACCGATGAAATCCAGCGTGATAATGAAGAAGCCCACGTTGCCTTTTATCCTGAAACAAGCGATGAAACGCTCGAAGAAAAAGAGTCTGGAAACTCAAATAGACGGTATAGAGGCACAGGCTCTGCAGGAAAAGCCAAAACGTGACGGGTAAATTCCAAGCCTCGTAATTGAAGGCCACACTGCTCAACACGGCACAGCCGCAAGTAACCAAGGCCAACAAAAAGACAGAGAACCTTGACGTTGCTCTTCACCATCGACATGGCCGCGAACAGTATGAGGATTACCAAAGTGACCGTAGCGTCGATCTTGGCAAAAGCCCATGAAGACAAACCGGCCGCCTTTACGTCAATGATTTTCACGAGGAAGTCTTCTTTAAGGTCTTGCAACACGGTAATGAACAGGTTGGCAAAGAAGAGCATCAACAACACGGGCATGAAGCTCTTGAATACGGCCGAACGTCCCTTGCGGTCGAGAGCCACACGCTCCGTGCGCAATTCCATGTCGGCTTTCGTAGGATGCGGAAGCCGGGTCATCGCCCATCCCAACAAAGAAAGCAACGGGAAAGCAAACGCACCGATGAACGCGGGCATCCAGAATTCGCTGACATGAAGCCCGTTCATCACGAAAAGCCCCAACGACTTGGCCGTACCGGAACTGATGGCGATACTCAACCCCATCAGACTGGCCAATAAATCCGTCACCCGCCGGCCTTCTAAGAAACTGAATATCACACCCCACATGCAACCCAACGACAGCCCGTTGAAGAACAAGGCAAAGACATTATAAGGACGGGGCAACGCTCCGAACAACACCAAAGACAATTCGGCCACAGCCACAGAGGCGATAATGAACTTCAGCCGGTTCTCTTTTTTTTCATCTCCGAAATCACCTTGATACCGATGAGTTTGGAGAGGAAATAACCCGCAATCTGCACGATGCTTGTGGCCGTCTTATAGTCCATTCCGAAAAAATCAAGCCCGTCGAACGTGGCTGCCGTGAAAGGCTTGCGAAGTGCATATACCAATGAATAAGACAACAAAGCCGCACCGCCGGCCCACAAGATGAACAATACGTCCGAGAGTGCCTTTTTCTGATTTGCCTTCAATTCCATAATCTCCATTTTTCTATCGTTTCTTGGTTTTCGACGGCAAAGTTATCATGTATTCCCAAACGGAAAAATGAAGTTCTATTATTAATAACTTTCATATAATCAACGAATTGTTATGTAACATTAATGAAACATTCATGCAACAGAACTATAACATGAATGTATTTACTTTGCAGTCGGTAATACAATATAAAAGGTGCAATGAACGAACTTTTTGAGATTTACAAACGCATAGAATACTTGAGAAACAACGGAGTGAAGATGAAAGAAATCGCCGACCATACCCAAATGGCGGCCAGCGTGCTTTTTCGCTCTACTCCAGCGTACTGCCGACCTTTATCGGCGAAGTAAAGAAAGGCATTGCCAGGAAGAGGCTTTGGACTACGCCCTCGCAAGTGAACAACGTATCCAAGAAACGGCTGCTCGGGAATCTGGAAGACATGAAAGAAAGGCTTTTTTGAACTGGAACCGCCACAAGGCGGAGAAAAGAGAAAAAGCCCTTTTTGGGACATGATGGCCAGGGAATCGCAGGTTTCCGCACAAGAGGCCTATAATTACAGCGGCATTTATATCAGCTACAGTCTCTCGTCGGCTGCCGACGCCCTGAAAGTGGAACCTTACCTCATCACGGCTTCCGAAAACAACGAATACGTACGGGTGGTGCACATGAGTGCCTACAACACCACCCATTCCGGCGTGGGGCTTTTCAACAATCACACGAGTTCCTACATCCTGTTCAACGAGCGTGAGAGTCCGGAACTGGCTCTTTTTACCATCTACCTGCAACTCCCCATGTATGACTTTCCCAAAATGCTGAAGGGGCTTTTACCTCTGTCTCGACTACAACCGTAACCCGATAGCACGCCGGATTCTCTTCGTCAAGCATTCCGACAGCACGGATATGGACGATTTCCTGGCGCTGAAAGGCGAAATCATTCCCAAAGAACAAATACCGGACGACCTCCTACCTTATTATAATTATACGTGCCAACCGGGAGATTTCATCAAGACTTTGTACCGTCCCGTCCCCTTCATTGATACCCAAGACCTGGAACGGGAAAAAAAGATGCTGGAACTCTGAAAAACAAAAGCCGCGCTTCTGCCCCCGACGGACAAAAGCGCGGCTTCTTCTATCTTATATCTTATTTATACTCCTGCCAACTCTTTATCTGGATCTGTTCCATATCCATCTGACAGAACGCCTCGATGAACGCCTTGGCCAAACGGGCATTCGTCATCAACGGTATGTTGTGGTCGATGGCGTCGCGACGGATACGGTAACCGTTCGTCAGTTCACGCTTGGTCTGGTCTTTAGGGATATTGACAATCAACTCGAACTTATGCTGGGCTATCATCGTCAACACGTTGTTCTCGGCAGCCGTATGCTCGTCGGGCCAATGCACGGCTATCGCTTTCACTCCGTTGTCATTCAAAGAAACGAGCCGTGCCCTCCGTGGCATAGATGTCATACCCCTTGGCGGCCAGCATGCGGCTGGGTTCCAGAAGGTCTACCTTGGACTGTACCGCGCCGGACGAAAGCATCACCGCTTTCTTCGGCACACCGTAGCCCGTAGCAATCAAGGCATTCAGCAAAGCCTCATTGAAATCGTCCCCCAAACAACCGACTTCTCCGGTGGAAGACATGTCCACACCCAACACGGGGTCGGCATTCTGCAAACGGGCAAACGAGAACTGCGAAGCTTTCACGCCGATACGGTCAATGTCGAACACCGACTTGTCGGGACGATCGTACGGTGCATCCAACATGATGCGTGTGGCGGTCTCGATGAAGTTACGCTTCAACACCTTCGACACGAAGGGGAAACTGCGGGAAGCGCGGAGGTTACACTCGATGACCTTGATTTGATTTCCCTTAGCCAAATACTGGATATTGAAAGGACCGGAAATGTTTAACTCACGGGCAATGCGGCTACTGATTTTCTTGATGGCACGCATGGTTGAGAAATACAAGTGCTGAGCCGGGAACACCAATGTGGCATCGCCTGAATGCACACCGGCGTATTCGATATGTTCCGAGATGGCGTATTCCACCACTTCTCCGTTCTGTGCCACGGCGTCGAACTCCACTTCTTTCGTTTCCTGCATGAATTGGGACACCACTACCGGGTACTCTTTCGACACCTCACGAGCCATTTCCAAGAAACGGGTCAACTGTTCCTCATTGTGACATACGTTCATGGCCGCACCGGAAAGCACGTACGACGGACGAACCAATACAGGATAACCCACCTTGTCGATGAAAGCCTTCATGTCGTCCAAGCTGGTCAGCTCCTGCCAAGCCGGTTGGTCGATGCCGAGACGGTCGAGCATGGCCGAGAACTTGTTGCGGTTCTCCGCACGGTCGATAGACACAGGAGACGTGCCCAGGATGTGTACCGACTGACGATGGAGTTTCATGGCCAAGTTGTTCGGTATCTGTCCACCCACGGACACGATGACACCGCCCGGCTGCTCCAAGTCGATCACGTCGAGCACACGCTCGAAAGACAGCTCATCGAAGTAGAGACGGTCGCACATGTCATAGTCCGTCGAAACCGTCTCTGGATTATAGTTGATCATGATGGACTTGTAACCCAACTTGCGTGCGGTCTGTACCGCGTTGACGGAGCACCAATCGAATTCCACCGAAGAACCGATACGGTAAGCACCGGAACCTAACACAATGACCGACTTGTCATTCTTGTAATAGTTGACATCATAGCCGTCCGTGCCGTATGTCATGTAAAGGTAGTTCGTCAGTTCCGGATGTTCGGATGCCACCGTGTTGATGCGCTTCACAGCCGGTAAGATGCCCAGTTGCTTACGGTACTGACGCACCTGAAGGTTTTCCTTCTCCATATTGGTGCCTTCCGGCTTGAGCACGAAGCGTGCAATCTGGAAATCGGAGAAGCCCAACCGCTTGGCCTCACGCAACAACTCAGGAGTAACGGACTCCAACGTATCATGTCCCTCCAGTTCTTTCTTCATATCGACAATGTTCTTCAACTTGCCGATGAACCACGGGTCTATCTTCGTCAACTCATAAATACGCTGTATGGTATACCCTTCTTCCAAAGCTTGTGCCATGGCGAAAATACGCAAATCCGTCGGGTTGGAGAGCTCTTCGTCCAGTTGTTCGAAATGCACGTGGTCATTGCCCACAAAACCGTGCATCCCCTGGCCTATCATACGCAAACCTTTCTGGATAATCTCTTCGAACGAGCGGCCGATAGACATGATTTCGCCTACCGATTTCATGCTCGAACCGATGTGGCGCGACACGCCCTCGAATTTCGTCAAGTCCCAACGTGGTATCTTGCAAATCAGATAGTCCAGCGAAGGAGCCACGTATGCCGAGTTGGGCGTCCCCATCTCGCCTATCTGATCCAACGTGTATCCCAAGGCAATCTTGGCAGCCACAAAGGCCAACGGATAACCGGTGGCCTTGAAGCCAACGCCGAAGAACGGCTCAGGCGGGCATTTACTTCAATGACACGGTAATCGTTAGTCTCGGCATTGAAAGCATATTGGATGTTACACTCGCCTACGATTCCCAGATGGCGGATACATTTCTTAGACAAATCCTGCAACATCGTCACTTGTTCTTCTGTCAGCGAACAAGTCGGCGCCACTACGATGGACTCGCCCGTATGGATACCCAACGGGTCGAAGTTTTCCATGCTGGCTACGGTGAAACAATGGTCGTTCGCATCACGGATGACCTCGAACTCGATTTCTTTCCAGCCTTTCAAGGATTCTTCCACCAAAACCTGCGGTGCGAAGGTAAAGGCACTACCGGCCAATTCGATGAAACGTTCCTCGTCCGGACAGATGCCGCTGCCCAAACCGCCTAATGCGTATGCAGAACGTATCATGACCGGATAACCGATTTCACGCGCCGCAGCAAGGCGTCTTCCATATTCTCTACTGCCTTGCTGACGGGGAGTCTTCATCGGGGATTTCGTCGAGTTTCTTCACGAAAAGGTCACGGTCTTCCGTGTACATGATGGCTTCTACCGAAGTACCCAACACTTCCACGCCGTATTCCTTCAACACTCCGTTACGATACAGTTCCGTTCCGCAGTTCAGCGCCGTCTGGCCTCCGAATGCCAGCAAAATGCCGTCGGGACGTTCTTTTTTAATGATTTCCGTCACAAAATAAGGAGTGACCGGCAAGAAATAGACCTCATCGGCAATTCCTTCGGAAGTTTGAATGGTAGCGATGTTAGGGTTAACCAACACAGAACGGACACCTTCTTCACGCAATGCTTTCAGTGCCTGTGAACCGGAATAATCGAATTCACCGGCCTGACCGATTTTCAACGCTCCGGAACCCAAAACCAAGACCTTTTTGAATTGTTTCTTCATCCTCTTTTTCAGAATTATAGTTGTTTTACAATCACACGCTTTCGAGAGTCCCGCTTTACACAGAACCCCAAAAATTGGGACAAAATTAAGCATTCTATTTTTTTTCTCCCAGAAATTCACGGGAAAATATCGGCAAAGGGGGAAAAATCAACGTTTCCGCTCCAACTCTTGTAAGTTCTCCATTTTTTCTGTTCCAAAAACTCATAAATGCCACACAGGTGCTCACGCACCTTTCCATGACCAAATTCGTACACTTTACTAACCAATCCGTCCAAGAAGTCCCGGTCGTGGCTCACCACAATCAGCGTGCCGTCAAACGCCACCAAGGCTTGCTTCAAAATGTCCTTCGTCTTCAAGTCCAAATGATTGGTAGGTTCGTCCAATATCAACAGGTTGACCGGGTTGAGCAGGAGTTTGAGCAACGCCAGACGTGTACGTTCTCCCCCCGAAAGCACCTTCACCTTCTTGGTACTGTCCTCGCCCCCGAACATGAAAGCTCCCAACAAATCGCGTATCTTCGTGCGGATTTCCCCTTGGGCCACATCGTCTATCGTCTGGAACACGGTCAGTTCTCCATCCAACAACGAAGCCTGATTCTGGGCAAAATAACCGATTTGGACATTATGTCCCAACGTCAACGTGCCTTCGTGCTCTATCTCACCCATAATACATTTCACCAAAGTGGACTTACCCTCACCGTTACGTCCTACAAAAGCAATCTTGTTGCCCCGCTCTACCGTCAGGTTGACGCCGCCGAACACACGATGGTCGCCGTAACGCTTACCCACGTCCTCCATCGTCACCGGATAGTTCCCGCTACGGGGCGAAGGCGGAAACTTCAGCCTCAAAGCCGACGTATCTTCCTCGTCCACCTCGATAATCTGCAACTTTTCCAGCATCTTCACACGGCTCTGCACCTGCAACGTCTTACTGTATGTACCCTTGAAACGTTCGATATAGTCTTTGGTTTCCTGAATCATCTTCTGTTGCTCCTCGTACTGTTTTCATTTGCTGTTCGCGCCGTTCCTTACGGAGTTCAGATACTTGCTGTAATTGACTTTGTAATCGTAGATACGCCCCATCGTGACTTCTATCGTACGCGTCGTGATATTGTCCACAAACTTGCGGTCGTGGCTGATGACCACCACGGCACGGGCACTCTCCGTCAGAAAATGTTCCAACCACTGTATGCTCTCGATGTCCAAATGGTTGGTCGGCTCGTCCAACAGCAACACGTCAGGATCCTGCAACAACAATTTGGCCAACTCGATGCGCATACGCCAACCTCCGCTGAAATCACTCGTAGGCCGCGTAAAGTCCGAACGCTCGAATCCTAATCCCAACAAGGCTTTTTCCACATCTTCTTCAAAATGGGTCAGGTCGATGGCATAGAACTTCTCGCTCATCGTGGCCACCTTCTCTATCAAAGCCATATAATCCTCGCTCTCATAGTCCGTACGGGTCGCCAGTTCATTATTCAGGACTTCTATTTCCCTTTCCATTTCCTTCAAGTGGGAAAAGGCCATCGAAGCCTCTTCAAATACCGTACGCCCGTCTTCCGTCATCAGATGCTGTGGCAGATAAGCTATCACACAATCCTTAGGAGCCGTGACACGTCCTCTCGTCGGTTGTCTCACCCCGGCCAATATTTTCAATAATGTACTCTTTCCTGCCCCGTTTTTTCCCATCAGGGCAATACGGTCTTTCTCGTTAATCTGAAAAGAAATATCGCTAAATAAAGTCGTTCCGCCGAATTCCACGGCCAGTCCGTCTACAGATACCATAAATTATTTTTGAATATGAATAAAAGCTTTCAATCTCTTCCGCTATGCGTAATCAGCATACGGATTTTCCGGTTCAAGTCGTCGCACCCCATCAATTCCTCTATCGTCAGGTGCATACGGTAATGCCAGTAGTTCCGCGGATTGGAAGGTACGTTAATACGTTCAAAATCCACATCGGGATAACGCAACCGTTCGTCTATCGCCATCCAGTCCTGCCACGAAATCAGACAGAGCATCGAAGGAGAATAAAGATGACGTGCCACTACTTCTTCGCACAACCACCCCGGTATGGAAGCAGGAGCCTCCCCGTCTTTTTGCAACACCTCGTTGAAATATTGTTGCGCGCGCACGGCATCCTCTTCCCACCACCCGCGAAGGGTGGGCATATCATGGGTAAATATGGTGGACACACTCCGGTAAGGATTTTCTTCCAGCCGTCCGAATTTCAGCCCGAACTTCTTGGGCATGGTTTGAATCTCAAGCGTCAGGATGCGCAGATCGTCCATGACCCAAGGGACGCATTCCGGCACCATGCCCAAATCTTCGGCACACACCAGCATTTGAGTCGCTTCCACCAAGACGGGCAGTTTACGCATGGCCTGCCCGTACCAGAACTCGTTGTGCCGATGGTAATAATAATCTTCGTATAAGGCATCGAAAGCCCGTTTCTCTTCCTCGCTCAATGTCTGGTACAGATAATCGCACCGGGCCGAAATACGCGGATGATATTTGTCCGGCTGTTTCGGGTCGGGAATGAAGAGCACATTACTGATAAGCGCATACAACCCCTCACGCAAAGCCGCATCCTCGGCCGAAGACTTCCCGGCAAAAGCCGCTTCCTTACGTTGCGTGTCATACTCGGGCTTCAACGCATACCAATCCATGCCCAAAGCATCCAGATAAACGGCCTTCACTTCCTCGGCACGTTCACCGAACAGTTTATCCAATACCCAATCACTGATATTGGGATGGGTAAAATAATTTTTCCGGAACCGAAGCCCATAGCCCTCAATCTCTTCCACACTCATCGGAAGCGAAGGGGAAAAATGTCCCAGCAGACCATGTACCGAGTCGGACGGAATCTCCCATATCCGGAAGAATCCCAGCACGTGGTCGATACGATAGGCATTGAAATACTCGGCCATCTTACGGAAACGACGCACCCACCAACTGCAACCGTCCTCGAGCATGACCTCCCAGTTATAAGTAGGAAAGCCCCAGTTCTGGCCGTTGACCGAAAAATCATCGGGCGGCGCACCGGCCTGGCCATCCAGATTAAAGTAGTACGGCTCCACCCAAGCCTCCACACTGTTGCGGCTGATGCCGATGGGGATGTCTCCCTTCAGAATGATTCCCTTCGCACGGGCATAATCGGAAACCGCCAACAACTGTTCATGCAAGCAGAACTGTACATAATAATAGTAAGAGACTTCCTCGTAGGCCGGAGCAGACGGACGGCAAAAAGCACGTATGTCTTCCGTCCTGTATTCCGCATACTCCGGCCATCCGTGGAAATCGGCCGTCCCGAAACGGTCGCGCAACACGCAAAACGCCGCATAGGGCACCAACCAATCTTCGTTCCGCTTGAAAAAAGCCGTAAAGCGTTCGGAGGACAGCATTTCTTTACCCTCACGACGGAACACGGCATGCAGATACTCTTGCTTCAAGGCACTTACCGCCTCGTAGTCCACTTGGAGCAAAGCATTCAAAGCCGCCCGCCGCTCTTCGTATTCCGCCATTTCCTTTTCGTCCGCAAGCTTCGGCAACTGGCGCAAATCGACATACTGGGGATGGAGCGCATAAATGGAAAACTATTATATGGATAAGAGTCCAGCCAATTCTTATGAATAGTCGTGTCGTACACGGGCAACAGTTGGATGACGCGCATCCGGGTAAGCACCGTCCAATCGACCATAGCTTTCAGGTCGCCGAAATCCCCCACCCCGCAACTGCCTTCGCTACGCAATGAAAAAACGGGTATGACCACACCGGCCGCTTTCCAACGGTTTCCCCGAATCCGTAACGGAGAATCCGAGATAACGACCACTTCGTCTTTTGCCACCCCGCTTATCGGCAGCACACGGTTTTCTCCGCCTTCCCACGCCACGAAATCGCCCGTCTTCGCATCAATGACGACATATTTATATTCCATGGGAAAAGTGACACCGGACGCGCTCAAGGTCACACTCCACTCGTACAGCCCCGTCTCTTTCATGCGAAACGCAAAATTCGGATTCCATTCCCCCAACGCCGGTTGGTTACCAAGGAGAGCCAACGCCTGCCCTTCCTCAAGCTGAGGAGCACTCACCTTCAACATCAACGTACTGTTGAAATATGGCAGTCCTTCCGTCTCGGCCGTATGCGGACGGACACACTGCGTAAAAGCGGAAGTATAAAGATGAGACAAGAGGGGGACATCCTGCCAGGCGTCCCGGAACGAATAAGTTTTGGTGATGTCGGCCCTGAAACGGCGAGGTACGAAGTCCCATTCCGTCCGGAACTTACGGCCTTCCTTATATACACTATAATGATAATGAAAAAAGACCGGATGCGCCCGTCAGTAATGAGCACTTCTCCCGTCCATCGGTGGCCGTCACGGGTTTCCATCGGATAAGTCTGTGTCTGGGTACGTCCCTTTGCATCGACCAACGTCAGGTACACCCTGACATCTTCCCCCAATGCGTCAGATATTCTATCGAGAAATGCAGTTTCATAAATTTGTGGGTTTGCTCTTTAAAAGTATTCGTACAAAGATAAGAGATGAAGAGCGGAGAACAAAATAAAAACCTCTCTTTTTTACGTCACGAATTAGTTATTTTACGCCAAAAGGCATCTGCTTTTTAGCTTTTTCCCAAATACATACAATGAACCGCACCACGAACCGTTAAATTTGCACATCACTTAAACATATTTTATTTTTATGAATCACAACCTATTGAAAAACCTATTTACCGCTCTTGCCTTGATGGCGGCCGCCAACCTGACGGCTGCGGATTGGGTTCGGAAAAAAGCTCCCATCATGAGCGAGTGGGGTGAAAAAATCAACCCCGACAAAGTATGGACCGAATATCCGCGTCCGCAAATGGAACGCAGCGAGTGGATGTCGCTCAACGGCCCTTGGGATTACTGTAAGAAGAAGTCGGTAGACCTTAGTTACAACCTATCGCCTACGGCGTTCAACCAAAAGATATTGGTGCCCTTTCCCATAGAGTCGACCCTGTCCGGCATTATGGATACGAATTTCGAAGAAAACACACAGTCTACTTTCGTATATCAACGCACGTTCAAACTTCCCAAAGCCTATAAAGGCCGGCACATCCTGCTCCATTTCGGGGCGGTGGACTGGAAATGTGCCGTGTACGTCAACGGACAAAAAGCCGGAAGCCACAGCGGCGGCAGCGACCCGTTCTCCATGGACATCACACCGCTGCTTCGCGACGGAGAGGAACAGGAAATACAAGTGACGGTCACAGACCCCACGAACCATGGCGGGCAACCGTTGGGCAAGCAAACCCTCAAACCGGGCGGATGCTTCTACACTCCGGTAACGGGAATCTGGCAAACCGTATGGATTGAACCGGTTGACGCCGCACACGTCAGCAGCTACAACGTGACGTCGGACATCGATGCAGGAACCGTTTCACTTACGGTCGAGTCCGCCAACACGTCCGCCACAGCCGATATCATCGTCAAAGACGGACGAAAAACGGTAGCCACACTCATCGGAGTCTCCGTCAACACGTCCCATACGCTCAGCATACCTGACGCCCGATTATGGTCGCCCGACTCCCCCACCTTTATGACATGGATATCCGCCTGTATCATAACGGCACGCAAACCGACCGAGTGAAAGGATACTTCGGCATGCGTAAAATCAGCCGGGGTATGGTGGACGGTCATCCCTGCATGCTATTGAACAACAAACCGCTGTACCAATTCGGTGTGCTCGACCAAGGATGGTGGCCGGACGGCCTGCTCACTCCTCCTTCGGACGAAGGGATGCGCTACGACATAGAAGTCGTACAATCGTTGGGCATGAACATGATACGCAAACACATCAAGGTAGAACCCGCACGCTGGTACTATTACTGTGACAAGATGGGAATGCTCGTGTGGCAAGACATGCCGAGCAAGAGCTTCGACGAGAACGGCAGTATCGGTAGCCAGGAGTTTATCCGGCAGAACTTCTACGATGAGTGCACGCGCATCGTCAACACGTTGAAAAATCATCCTTGCATCGTCGTATGGGTAGCCTATAACGAAGGCTGGGGACAGTATGCTTCGGGCAACGACAGCCATACGCGCCGTGGCGTGGAGGCCATCCGCAAAGCCGACGACACACGCCTTATCAATGCGGCAAGCGGATGGGTGGACTTCGAGGCTGGCGACATCATCGACCAGCATAGTTATCCCGTGCCTTCGCTCCAAAGCAATCCGCTCAACGAACGGGTGGCCGTATGCGGGGAATACGGGGGCATCACCCTCAAAGTAGACGGGCATCTGTGGAAAGGCAACGACATGGAATACACTTCCGTACCGGACAGCAAGGCTTTGGCCAAAAGGTTCAATGCCTACACCGTCGCCTTGCAAGGATTGCAGGAACAAGGCATCTGGGCATCCGTATATACGCAGACGAGCGACGTGGAGCAAGAACTGAACGGACTGCTTACTTACGACCGCAAGGTGTTCAAGATAGCCCCGGAAGAACAGGCTTCCGTACGCGAAGAAATCCTGCGCACCATCCACAACCGCTCACGCCAAACTGTAGTGGTCGACGCTGCGGACACATCGTCCGACGAAGTGTGGAGTTATACCACCGTTACGCCATCCGGTGATTGGTATGCCCCGGCGTTCGACGACAGCCGGTGGGACAAAGGACAGGCCGGTTTCGGTGCCGGCGGTCCGCCCAACACTTTCGTACGGAGCGCGTGGAACACATCCGATATTTACATACGCCGCCACTTCTCCATCGGCAACCTTTCGCAGGCACAAATCAACGCCTTGCAACTCTGGCTCTACCAAGACGACGACTGCGAAGTCTACCTTTAACGGTGTCAAAGCATACGAAGTCAAAGGATGGACCACGCGCTATGTGGCGCAACCCATCGCCCCGGAAGCGCTTGCCACGCTGAAACCGAACAGCGACAATGTCATGGCCATCCATGCCCACCAAGGCTACGGAGGCCAATATATCGACGCGGGCCTGCGCTACACAGAATATATCCCCGTAGAGGAATATTCCGTCGGCCCCATGCCCGGACGGCAAGCCATGCCGGAGGTCAAGGCCACAGACAGCGTGTACCTCATGTCTTATTTCAAAGCCAGCGCACAGCACTTGTTCTATGCCTACAGCCGTGACGGAAAGACATGGACCGACATCAACGGCAGCCGCCCCGTTTTCAATGCTTACGACGACGAAGTCTGGCTGCGCGACCCTTATTTGCACCGTGTCACGCACAATGGTAAAACCAAATTCCATCTCATACATACCTGGGGCTGGGACCATCCCGCCCTGTTCCACTGGGAGTCCGACGACCTCATTCATTGGACAGCCGCCAACGGCGGTACACGTACCGACGACGGGAGAATCATGCTGATGGACGGACACGACGGCGGCCCCGTATCGCCCAACGCCTGGGCACCGGAATTCACTTACGACGGACAGACCGGCACGTTCTATCTCTACTGGTCCTCCCGCATCGGCGACAGGCAGGTGCATCATTACTGTACCACGAAAGATTGGCTCACTTTCTCCACTCCGGCTGTTTACTTCGACCCGGGCTTCACAGCCATCGATATGACCATCCTGAAAGAAGGGGACACATACTATGCCTACTACAAGGACGAACGCAACGGAGAGAAGACCATCCGTTGCGCCACGTCGAAGAGCCTCGACCCGCGCGTGCAGCGCTTCGAAGGTTCCACTCCGCTACTGCCGTCGCGCTACATAGAAGTCGAAGGCCCGGAAGTCTTCCCGGCCATGGGCGGCAAGGGATGGTTCCTCTATTTCGACAAGTTCAATGGCGACCGGGGAGTAAGCTATACCGGCTGTACCGACCCGTCGCAACACAAATGGTATCCTATACCTGACGACGAAATCCGGAATCCTACGGAAGTGAAACACGGCAGTGTGGAAATCATTTCTACCGCCGAACTGGAGAAGCTTCTGGAACATTTCAAATAAGCCTGAGACACGAACAGCCCCGCCTCTTTTCCGACAAAGAAGCGGGGCATTTCATTTCCTATCTAAAAAAACACGCATTTTATTTGCTTTTTCGGGCACAATGACTTATCTTTGTCATACAGAAAAAGGAGCCGCATCGGTTAGATTGGGATACTCATCAATTTATTTCAGAAAACCGAGAATGCTTCGCTCTCTACTAATGGCGGGCCACGCCTTCGGGTAGCTTAATTGCCGGTGGATTACAAAGGTGACGGGCGCTCAAATCTTGTTAGCTCGGAGTTTTCATCACATCATCGGTGCGGCTTTTACCATAAAGGGGATACTTTTTAGAAAGTGTCCCCTGTTTTTACCCTTACCCGTATCCGGTATTGACACTTTGACAAAAAGACAAAGCCATGCCCTCCAGAATCGCATATTTGAATCCACAACCCTGCCTGAAGGAAAAATACGCGATTCTCGCTATAGCATGTCCAAGACGATATGTCACCTACAGCACCTCATTCCCTTACGTTATGACAGGCGTTTTCCTTCCCTACTCGCATGTTTTCCCGTTCGCGCAAGCCTAAGACGTTTCCTGATGTACATTTTGTTTTTTTCATCTTTTTGCTTCCCGCAAGGCCACCGTTTAGAGAAAAAACGGTAACCCAAAGTCGTTTTTTAACGTATTTCCGCAAAGATTTTCCGGCCATTTGCGACAGCTCCGCACCCACATGCGGAGAAACATATTGCATACGACTGCAAACGAAAAATCAATCTCAGCCGAACGATTTGAATATATGCAAAGGAAAACGCATAAACAAGGCGAAAAACGAATAATTATGCAAAAGAATCACGTGGAATACCCTGTTTTCTTATTTTTCGTCAACTCTAAAACTTGAAAAAAATCTGTCTTTTTTGAAAGGAAACAGAATACAAACAGAGACAATTTGACAGTAGCCTATCCACAAAAAAACGCCCGTCCGGAAGAAAAATCATGGCATCGGACGGGCGGTTGAAACTTCAATCATGCGGCTCCTGCATCCCCGTAGTCTGTTCTACGAAATAACGCGGCCGCCGCTTTACCTCTTTGTATATCTTGCCCACATACTCCCCGATGATGCCCAAGGCCATCAGGATCGTTCCTCCGATGAACCACACGGAAACCAGAAGGGAAGTCCATCCCGGAATGGTATTGCCTTCTACATACACCACGATGCCATAGGCTATCGCTACCAAAGAAATGAGGATGAACAACAGGCCGAGCATGGAAATATAACGCAACGGGCGGACGGAAAAAGACGTGATGCCGTCCAACGCAAAACTGAGCATCTTGCTGAAAGGATATTTCGACTCGCCGGCCATACGCTCCTTACGGTCGTAATACACCCGTGCCGAAGGATAGCCCAGAGCCGACACCATCCCGCGCAAAAACAAATTCCGTTCGGGATAAGCCATCAAAGCCTGCAACGTGCGGCGGCTCATCAGGCGGAAATCGGCATGATTGTAAACGATGTCTCCTCCAAGGGCATTCATCAGCTTATAGAAAGCCTGGGCCGTATTTTTCTTGAAAAAAGTATCCGTCGTACGCTCCCGGCGCACGCCGTACACGATGTCGGCCCCGCCGCGCCAGGCATCCACCATCCCGACGATGGAGCGCACGTCGTCCTGCAAGTCGGCATCGATGGACACGGCGGCATCCGCATGGGAAGCCGCCCACTCCAAACCGGCCCACAACGCCTGCTGATGACCGACATTGTGCGCCAGCTTCAGTCCGGTCACACTTGGATGTGTTTCGGAAAATCCCCGGATAAGTTCCCAAGTGCGGTCGCGCGAACCGTCGTCCACGTAGAGAATCTTCCCTTCGTCTATCTTCCCGTCCGAAAGCAATTCATCCACCACCGAAAGAAAGCTGACGGGTCGTCTCGGCCAACACCTCTTCTTCATTATAACAAGGCACCACGATTACCAATTTCATTGTCTCACTCATTTTTAGATGTAAATACGAAACGTACCAATATGAAATTCACAGGAACGGTTATGGCGTAGACCGGAAAGGAGCCCACACCTCATCTACCCCCGTCCAGAGAAAAAGTTCAATAACCCGATTTGCAGCAGGTAGTTCACTGCGTGCGCCCCTCCCATGCCGAACAACTTGCGCCACGAAGGCGACGTGCCGAAGGTAAAATAAGACGTCAGGTAGAAGTTGGCCACGAAACCCAGCAGATAACCGACCGTAAAGGCCGCATTGGCCCCCATAATAAAATGCAGGAGGTAATAAAGGCCGTAGTGGAGCGCTGTGGCCAGCACCCCGACCATGCCGAAACGGACAAACGTGGCAAAGAGTTTCTTTCTCTGTATCATAAAGACATTTTAAGGTTCTGCCTGCTTCCGGCTGAAACGGTAAAGGACGTTATACCGCTTGTCGTCGCAACTACGGTGATTGGAGGCATACACTTCTTCCAACGAGAACTCCGCACCGTAACGTTCCAAAAACGGTGCCGCCATCTCGCCTCCCATAAACACGTATCCTTCCGCCTGGGGCGTGAAACAATCGAACGGCACCATCCGGTCACCCAAATAGAAGTTGACCGTGAACGGATGCATGCGGTTCCCCTCCACCACATCGGTACGGAAGGAATACAACCTGCCTTCGGGCACGATGCGGCGTACTTCCTCCGCCACGGCACGGTCTGACTTCACATTCAGAATGACGGGCTGGTACACCCCGTCGAGCGCAAAGAAGATGGAAAATATCACGGCAATAAAGGCGTAAATGATGCCGTTGTCGGCCGCATTACGCCGCTGGACACGGAAATACCAACAAGCCGCCGCCACGGGGAACCAGTACACCGAGGACCGCGAATACCGTCAAGGGAAAGTCCTCCAATGCGTGCATGTAGGCTATGTTCTCCGCCGCATGCCGCCCGGCAAACAGGGAGTCGGGCACCCATCCCATACGGACCGCCCCGAAAACCAACAGCAACAACACGGCCAATGAGGCCATGATACTGCCGAAAACGCGTAAGGCATTCAAATGACGATGGCGCAGATAAATGATATATTCAGCCAGAAAATAAGCAATAAATGGGTATATCGGCAACAGGTAGACACTACGTTTGCTCTTCGGAATGCAGTAGAACGTGAAAATAATGACGATGCACAACAACGAATACAGACGGGCATCGTCCATATTACGGATA
>VOFF01000025.1_pt1 | contig 36000 bp, 54 predicted proteins | sample 5384061 | NCBI WGS metagenome assembly VOFF01 (sample SAMN12384725, study PRJNA508395) | human gut metagenome | isolation source: healthy gut E | host: Homo sapiens | reverse complement strand
AGTAATGTCCTGATGAAGATCACCTGTATATTCTATATATAGAATGTTAGTGTAATGCTTTTTGTAATGTTTTGCGTAGGCTTTGGCAATCTTGTATAAATAATATTGTATATATCCTGCATAGTCATATTGCAGTCAGACATCAATGGAAGCAGATTCTGGTGAATGGTTTCTGCCAGTTTTTCTGATTACTGGGTTTGGAATAGTAGGCAGATATTTTGGGACTGATCTTTTTGCTTGACCGGTCAGCCAACGACAAACCAGACCATTATCCATAGAAAAATCCTGATTTGCCGGATCATCCATAAAATCTTCAAATAATTCGTATAAAAAAATCAGGCTGACTCATTTGATTACTTTCGCTGATATGATTTTTTTTAAGCAAGTGTGCAAATTCCGCTTCATCGGATCACCGATTCCGCTAGCAACGGATCAGTTTTTCCGGTCGTAACGGAACACTTTTCCGCTTCGTCGGATCACGCATTCTTATAAAGTGTTATAGTTTTTCGTAGTCATTATTTTTTAGATTACGAAAGGAGGCATTTTTATGCAGGACTACAACACTATTATTGGTGCTATTCAGATGCGTCTGAATAAGTGCCCAACCAGATCTGTTATGGATCGTTTTCGAATCGGATCAAGCACTCTTAACTTGATCATGAGTCGATATAAGGCTCTTGAGCTTACCCATTGACGAGCTTGAAGCTATGTCACCCAAAAAAGTAGAGAACCTCTTTTACCCACAGAAAAATCTTCAACGCAAAGAAGTTCCACTTCCAGATTTTCAGTATTACTATGATCGTATTCATGCCCCAAACAGTAGAGTAAATATTTCATTCTGTTGGCTGGATTACAAAGAAAAAGAATCCAGATGGATATGAAAAATCTCAGTTCTATGAATACTATCAACGTTTTGTTCAGGAAAACTATGGTGGCACAAAAATTTCAATGGCGGTAAATCGCAAGCCTGGTGAAAAGATGTATATCGACTGGGTTGGCGACCAGCCTGGACTTCTGACGGATGTTACAACCGGTGAAATCATGAGAGTTCATATCTTTGCCACAACATTAGGCGTGAGCAGTATGATCTATGCAGAAGCTTTTCCAAATGAGAAACTCCCATGTTTTATAGAAGGCTGTGTACATGCGGTATCCTTCTATGGTGCAGTTGCTAAACACTTTGTCCCAGATAATCTAAAAAACAGCTGTTACGAAGCATACAAAAGATGATCTTGTATTACAGTCAACCTTCTCTGATTTGGAAGACTTCTATGATACGATTGTGCTCCCACCACCGGCTCGTAAGCCTAAGGGAAAGCCAACGGTCGAGAATCATGTGCGTTACCTTGAAACACATCTTATAGAAAAGTTAAAAAGAAAAGATTTACACATCCTTTGAGGATTTGAATGCTGATATCAAAAAATAGTAGCCGTCCTCAATGCGAGACCTTTTCAGAATCAAGCTTTTTCCAGACAAGAAATGTTTATCAAGTATGACAAACCATGTATGAAACCACTGCCAGGCGGAGAATACACAACTTGTGATTACAAAGCAGTACTGAAGGTGCCTAATAATTATCACATCGATTATGACGGCCACTACTACTCTTTATTGTATACTTACTGCGGAAAACCAGCAATCCTTAAAGCTACACCTTCTGAGATTCGTATCTGTGATCAGTACAACCGTCTGATCTGCACTCATAGAAGATCTTATAAGGATTTTCCGTTGTACATAACTACGGATGAGCATATGCCTCCAGAACACCTTTATTATCAAGAAATCAATTCGAAAGATGGAAACTATTACAGGCACTGGGCGTCTGTGTTCGGTCCTTCCATGTCGGAATTGATTGATCGAATCCTAAAATCTTCTAAGCACGAAGAGCAAGCATTCAATGCATGTGCCGGGATACTACATCGAGTAAAAGCAATCCCTAAAGGCATTGCAGAAGAAGCCGCTCGTAAATGCATTGAAATGAACTCCTGTCGCTACTCGACGTACAGGCAGGTGCTTAAAAAGATGGAGTGCGATGAGCATCCAGAATCATCACCGGAATCACTTCCATCTCATGAAAACATCAGAGGAAAGGATTACTACAAGTAAAGGTGAATGATTATGGCATACAGACAGAAAGAATACAATTATAACGACAAACTTACAAAGAATCAAAATCTTCTTATGGACAAACTCTATAAGATGCGTATGTCCGGCATGGCAGAAGCTTTTGAAAACCAACTTATGAATCCGAATTCGGGATTAGAGAGCTTTGAAACAAGGTTCTCTGAAATCATCAACCATGAGTGGTTAGGGAGAGAAAACAAAGAAGTTCAATCGCCTCTTAAAACAAGCAACACTAAAATATCCGGCAGCTGACCTTGATAGTTCTCTTTATGATCCAAAGAGGCAGTTAAACACACATGTCATTGAATTACTGGCCAAAGGTGATTGGATCGATGAACCGAACAATCTTTTGATTACAGGTGGAGCAGGAGCTGGCAAAACACATGTTGCATGTGCACTTTGCGTCACAGCACTACATCAAATGAGGACTGTTAAATATATCCGTGCGAATTATCTGCTTCAAGAATCCGCCCATGCGCATAGTGAAGATAATTACTATGAGTATTCAAACAAGATGGCCGGTTATGATCTTCTTGTTATAGATGATTTTGGATTGATGGACTTAAATCTTGACAAGTGCCGTGATCTCTTTGAAATCATCGAAGCTAGAGATTGCCGAAAATCAACAGTCATCATCTCGCAGATGCCAGTAGCGAACTGGTACCAATTGTTTGGTGATAACACATATGCAGATGCATGTCTCAGCCGCATGACCTCTAAAGCATATCGATTAGACTTTCCAGGTCGCGATAGACGTGTAGAAAGCAAGTAACTTTATTAACAAACAGGGCAATGATCCGTTCCTAGCGGAACAGCGCTCCGCTCATGCGGAGCGAGTGCTCTGTTTTTGCGGAATATGAGATTATTTGGCAGGCGTCGCGGCTCCTGCATCTCTTTTAACCCATAGGGTGCGTGGTTGCAACGAAATTTACCACCTCAAATAATCTCTTCAGGTGATTTCCTTAAAAACAAATCATTTATTTCCGAGAATAACTGCTATCTTAATTTCTTTTTTCTGTATCACTAAGATCAAATTCTCCTCCATCTTCTACCATAACATGCACTTCATATAATGTATCCTCTGTAAGTTTATCCGGCAATGTTCCATCTTCTTCCTGAATATGCCATAACTCTGCAGGAACTTCTTTTAATTTATTCTCTTTATCATATGCATATAATGTAAATGTATCTGCTTTTCCTGCAATTCCTTTCATTCGTATTGCCACAGTAGTATTTGGATGTACATTTTCTACTGTAATCGTATTCAGCCAGCCTGCAACATTTCCCTTCCCGCCGGCTTCTGTAAATTCTTCTTGTGTTAGTACATGTCTCTTTGCCTTGTCTAAATCTACTTTTCGATAAGGCATCTCCGGCAGATAAACAAATCTGTCCTGCAATCTTAAGAGCTCCAGATATCCTGTCGGGCAATATAATGTATTTCCACTATTTCCTGCATACATGCCGATTGCCATATTGTTGTATCCCGGTTTATCTGAGACATCCATTGTAAATGCTGTTTCTCCTGTTTCAAAATCTAACATGATGAATTGCCACATGCCACTTTCCAGATCCTGAACATAACCATATATATAACCTGTCGCTGTAGAAAGCTTCATCATAGATGTATCACGGATATCGTTTCTGCACCAGATACTCTTCATTTCGTATCCGTCCTTTGTCTTAATGGTATCGACACGCTCTACTCCCGGCACAACCATCTTATTTCCCTTCTTCAACCAGTTTACATCGTAAATATTTTCATAGGTCTGTATAGAAGAATCGTTGTCTGCGTCCGCAAGTTTAGCACTTCCTGCACCAAACCAGTTACATACGATCGTGCTTACTGTTCCTTCTCCATCATCATATACAATTGCAGAATTTTCCACAGACACCTGCATATTTTTCGGAAGCTCATCGATTACCGGCATGCTTGCCACTATTTTCCCGGTCTTCATATCTAATGCCAACAGATTTACCGGATCCTGATTATCTGTAAACATAACTAATTTGCTTGTCAGAGATGGTGAACATCCACCTCCCCATGCAAGGCCTCCGCCTGTAGTTTCATCTCCCTCTTTGCTGTCTTTCGCTCCCACGCTTTCATATGGGGTACACCACTGCACCTGTACACCATCTTTTTGCATTTAATAAATAACAATTTTGATTCGTTAATATAACTGCACCTTCCTTTGACGATGCAATTCCATTCTCTGCACCTTCGCCAGGCTCCAATTCATATACAAATGTAGATTCTTTCAGATCAACATGTTCTCCCTTTAAGATGGCATCAATTGCTGCCCTTGAAATGTATCCCATTGCACCTTGCTGTTTACGTTCCGGATAAATACGGAAACCGCCTGTAGCAAACCATAAATTTCCTTCATAGTCAAAAACTACAGATAATAAGTTCTGATCCAATGTTTTCCCTGTAATTTCTTCTGCCGCTGCTTTAATATCAATATCCAGCACTTTTTCAAATTCCGGAAGGACATTTCCCGCATCATCTGTTGCTTTCAACATAAGCACGTGGTTGTTGCTTGTCGGACATACCAGGCGATTGCTCTCATCTACAAATGAATATGAGCTTTGTATCACATATCCTCCGCCATCATGCTTTGCCGGTGAAAAATAACCTTCTGTCTGTGTTTCATCCGCATTAATATCACGGATAGCCAGTCCTCCTTGAAATGGAACAACAGCATGTCCATATGTATCAAAAAATACCGCCGGAGATGCATTTGGATTTACTTTTTTCATAAGAAACATTAATCTCCGGATAAATATCAACCGGTAATACTTCATCTGTCGTATCTGAATTATAACAGTCCTGATGAACATTGGCATCACTCTTTGCCATATATGGATTATCATCAATTGCTTTTGCCGTAATCGGCTTAATTGGAACAACTGCATTTTCTTCTGTTGTCTTCTGCTCTGATTTTGCCCTCCTCTGTCTTTGATGTACCATTTGCACATCCCGATGTGAGCGTAATTGCAGATATAATAAACGCTAATAGTATTTTTTCTTCCTTTCATGTATACTTTCCTCCTTTTTTCCAGCCTTTGTCATCTACTGCTTTTATTATAAAAAAACACTTCTCGTTTTCAATCGCTCTGTCACGAATAGTCAAAAAAAATAGCACGAATTGTAAATCCGCCCCGTAGTTTGTCTATCTGTTTTATTTTAAAATCTTCTACAACAACTCTTTTCATTGTCAGCGGTTTATCATCTACCATTATTGTATAAGGCGATACCTCTACTCCAATTTCTTCAAGCTGATATTCTACAAAAAACAAATCTGTCTTCCAAAATTCTCATCTGTTGTACATCTAAACATGAAAGAGGCTACCGATGCAATCATCTCATCCTGCGGTTCTTTTGCATCCTCCAGCTTGATGATCTGCTGGGTCTTTCCCCGGACCAGGCCTGCATAATTCACCACTCGCGCCGTCCCTTGTATCTTACTGACCAGAATCATGATCGTCAAAAACAGGGCGATCAGGATCACTGTTAAAAAGCATCATCAGCATTCTTACTATTTTAGAAATCTTACTGTCTTTACTTTTCATAACCACCTTCACTCCATATATCCTGTTATCTGATATTTCACATCTTCCATAACAGATTCTTATTTTATAATAATATCTCTGTTTTTATACATTTTGCAATTTTCTCTTTGCTAATATGCTAGTACAAAGTCAGATACAAAAAACTTGCCACCTGCTACTTCTTACAAATGCATGGCAATACATAAAACTTGCCACTGACAGCATCTCTTGCATACTATGGTATAAAAAATGTGGACTGGCACCTCTTTTTTCAGGAACCTGTCCACATTTTTATTTTCTTTTCCGTATATTCACCTGTTATATCTTATGCAGTCCGGAATCTATTTTTTTTTTATATTCAACCTCGAATGATCCAAGTTCATATCCATGAACGCTTCCCTTTACCTCTCTGGATACAAGCTCTACTTTCTGTTCAAGATGTTCACTATATACTCTTGTTGTCAGAACCGTTTCCCCGTTATTAATGAATATCTCAATGGCTGATGTATCCGAAAAGATGGTAATATCCGAAAGCTCTTCCACCTTAGCAAAGCGCTGCTTTCTTCCACGTCCGCTTTCTCCCATCGATAAGGTAAAAAGCCCGTCCTTCCAGCTTATTGTAACATCTTCACGAAGCTTAAGCTCCAGATTTTTTGCTTCTTCCACGTCAAGTCTCAGTTCAAAACAGCAGTCCGCAGGCGCCCACTTTGTAAATGCTTCCAGCTCGCAGGTAAATGCATTTTTTTACGCAGATCTTTCATCTCCTTTAATGGATGCTGTAAGATCTTTCCATCTTTCCATTCCAGTTCTCTTGGCATGGTAAGTGCATGGATCCAGTCATATGCAACCGTTGCATCATTATCATAATCTGCATCCGGAATCCCCATCCAGCCAATCAGGATTCTTCTACCCGCTTCATCTGCAAATGTCTGTGTCGCATAGATGTCAAATCCTTTGTCAAATTCCTGAAATTTTCCAAAGCTGTATGATTTGTTCTTCAGGTCAAACTCTACCGGAAAATACCCACACTGGTACACATTCTGGTAATCATATCCCTTCTGATCTACTCCCTGTGGACAGCATGTCATAATCTGCTGGCCGTCAATCTCGAACAGATCCGGGCATTCCCACATATAACCAAATGGCTTTGCTGTCCGCACTGTATCGTACCATTTCCAGTGTTCCAGATCGTCGGAACAAAACAAAAGTGCACAGCCATAAGATTCCGCATCACGGCCTCCCTGGATCATATAATAACGGCCGTCTTTTTTATAGATTTTTGGATCTCTGACATGCTTGGACATATTCACCGGATAATCATCATTGGTCATTACAAGCTTCTTGTATGCAATATTCTTTCCATCCGGACTGAATACGTGAATCGTATTCTGTTCCCGTCCATTCATGATATAATCATAATCTTTATCCCAGAGTTTTACATTTCCTGTGTAAAAATAGTGAATTCCATCTTCACAGGTATAGGCTGATCCGCTATATACACCGTCTCTGTCCCATTCTTCGTCCGGATAAAGGAACGGCTCTTCTTCTTTATAATGAATCCAATCCTTTGTTGTGTAATGTCCCCAAAGCTTCGTTCCCCATCCGGCAAGAAATGGTGTATATTGGAAATAAATATGATTCACACCCTGAAATTCACACAGACCATTCGGATCATTCATCCAGCCTGTCGGCGGCATCATATGAAAGTGAAGTCTGTTTTTATCTTTTTTTTTACATTCTCCCTCATACTTTCATGCTTCGGATATTCTGTTAAATATGTCTCTTTGTTCATCTGTTCCTGTCCACCTTATCCTTACACGATTTCAGCCATCTTATCATTTTTTGCAATATGTTTTTCTTCTGTTTTGATGGTCTTTCCTTCCGGAAGCTCTGTGAAGATAACAAGAATCTCCGGAGAGTATCCATGCTTCTTCACCAGGTCGATGTCAAATCTGATAAGTGCTTCTTCTGCTGTTACTTCCTGTCCTTCTTTTTACAAGTGTCTCAAATCCTTCACCGTTCATATTGACGGTATCTACCCCGCAGTGAATCAGGATCTCTGCTCCATCTGCAGTTGTAAGTCCGATTGCATGTCCGGTTGGATATACGAGTGATACGGTTGCCTTACATGGTGCCATAACGGTTCCGTCTTCCGGAAAGATAACGACACCGTCTCCAAGTACCTTGTTTGCAAATGTCGGATCTGTCGATGCTTCGATATCTTTTACTGTTCCCTCTGCTGCTGCATAGACTGCACCAGGCTCTTCTGTAATAACTGCCTTTGTTGTATCATTTTCTTTTGTATCGTTCTTTTTTGTCATTTTTATTCTTATCCGGTGCTGACCACATTTTTCCAAAGATGACTGTACATACAAATCCAATCGTAATCGCGATTGCATGTGCAATGATGTAGTTAATGTACCCGTGATGTGCCGGATTAGCAATTGCCATTCCAGGAAGTGCAGTTGTACCGAATCCAAGAGCAGTAAGCTTTGAATAGTATACATATGCACCTGCAACTGCACCACCGATACATCCACCGATCAGTGGAAACTTGTAACGTAAGTTTACTCCGAAGATTGCCGGTTCACTGATACCAAATAATGTCGAGCAGAAACTTGGAATACAAAGCTCTCTGGCTTTTAAGTTCTTCCAGTTCAGGGAAAGATAACCAAGTACCGCACCACTTTGTCCAAATAAAGCTACAGACATCAGTGGATTTAAAAAGTTTGTTCCTGTCGATGCAATAAGCTGTGCTTCTACCGCACCGATAATGTGATGAAGACCTGTGATAACTACGATCTGCTGAACTCCGGCAAATAACGCATACCCGAATGCTCCCAGATGTTCTGTACTCCACATCAGTCCGTCTGTGATTCCATTAGAAAGAATTCGTCCTGCCGGACCTACAAGTGTAAAAAAGTAATACCGTAGAGATAAATACTGTCAGCATTGGTGCAACCAGAAGCTTGATTACATCCGGAATTACCTTATTGAAGAATTTATCCAGTTTTGCAACTACAAATCCCATCATAAGCGCGATGATGATTCCTCCCTGGAATCCTACCATCTCAATCTTCAGTCCGAACAGACGGATAACTTCTATATCAACGGTTCCCTGTGCAGCCTGGTAAGCATTGGCAAGAGAACTGTCTAACATGATTGCTCCGACTACCATACCAAGAACCGGATTCCCACCAAATCTTTTTTACGGCTGAATAGCATACTGCCATTGGAAGGATTGCAAAGATACCTGTAGACGCAAGACTTACCAGCCGGTTGATCGCATATAAGGTATCATGTGTCTTTACTACTTCAAGTCCGCCAAGGACGCTTGTAATTCCCATCAGAAGGGCTGCTGCAAGAAGTGCCGGCATGATTCCGATAAATACATCAGATAACGCTTTGATCACTGCCTGAAGTGGATTCTGCCTCTTCGCACTTTCTTCCTTCAGATCTCCCAGTGACATATTCTGTGTATTCGTATACTCGGCAAATACCTCATATACATCATTCACTGTTCCAGCTCCCAGGATCAGCTGTAACTGATTACCTGCTATGAACGCACCTTTTACTTTGTCGATATCTTCCAGTTTTTCAATATCTGCAAGATCATTATCTTTCAATACGATCCTGAGTCTGGTTGCACAGTGTGCTGTTCCCTGGATATTATCCATTCCACCAATATTGGCTACGATCTGTTTTGATATTTCCAGATACTCATTGTTCTTTCCCATTTCTCTTCTCCTTGTATTGTTTTGTTTTTTGGAACCGGTTCCGTTCCTATGTTTTTATTATATACATCAGCTTTTGTATGTCAACACAAAACGTCACTGCAATTTCATTTTTTGGAAACGGTTCCAAAAATTGATATCTAAATTTGTCTATATTGCACAAAAGCAGGTCTGTCAAATTGACAGATCTGCCTGATTCTCAGTTCTCTTTTTACACTTTTTCTTTCTATAATTTCATACGGGTTGACCTGAAGCGGGCTTACCGGCTTTCCTAAAATCATCTGGATCATCGACTCAGCACTGATCTCCCCCAGTTCTTCCAGTCAAATTTTACCGTCGTAAGTGGCGGCTGTAACAGTTCTCCTGCTTCGTAATCGCCAAATCCTACCACGGATACTTCTTCCGGTATCCGTATACCTTTCTCTGACATTACTTTGTACACGCCAAATGCGATACGGTCTGTTGCGCATACGACTGCCGCCGGTGTCTTCATATGATCTACAAATTTCTGTACATTTTCAATTGCATTTTCATAAAAAGAACGTTGTCTCTATGACTTCTTTTGGCTTTTTCTCACAGGACATAAGTCCATCGATCACTCCATGGCGTCGTTCTCCTCTCCTACTGCCGGGTCATCTTCAGGTACCCAGAGCATATAAATCTCCTTGAACTTACGTTGTCCGATATAATTACCCACCGCATATCCTGCATTGTAATCATCATTAATGACAGAATTCTCTCCCGGGAAGCGTTGTCCAAGAAACAGGATTGGAATTTTTTAACTTCTTTACTGCTTCTTCGTATTCTTTTGTGCTTCCCGTCGCAAGAACCATAATTCCATCTACATTCATATTCTTCAGCCGTTCGATACAGCGTATTTCTTCTTCGATATCATTTTCCGTATGCATGATAAGAGGTGTATAATCATTTTTTCTTAAGATAGGCAACGATTACTTCTACAAGTCTCGGTGTTGTTACCGAGTTAAATCCAGGTACCGTAAGTCCTATGATCCGGCTCTCTTTTTTGCATTCAGCCTTGCAAACAGATTCGGCTCATAATTATTTTCTTCGATGATTTTTTTATCTTCTGGGCCGTTGCATCTTTGACGCTTCCCCCGTTCAGATATCTTGATACAGTACTTTTTGCCACACCGGACATCTGGGCTATATCATTTATTGTCAGTTTTTTTCCAAATTATTTTCCCCCCATAGCGTCTATTTCGAACCTGCTTATAATACAGAGAACCTGCCAGTGACAGCTTCTTCCGGACACATGCCGATTCAAAATGTCTTAATATGTATTATACTCTTCTTTGAAATTTCCTGTCAAATTATCTCCTGTCCGAAATAGAGGATTCACACAAAGATTTTCAAGGGTTTGCGGAGAATTTAATAACAAAATATAACAGTTATTAAATCTCTTAAAACAGGTGAAATCTCAATCGGGATTTCTTTCTGCAGACGCTGCCGCAGGAATTGGTCTTCTCTCATTTTTCTTTTCTACGCTATAATATAACTGTTTTGGACTCTTTGGCTTATCTGGAATACTCAACTTAATTACGCCAGCTTCTACTAATGGATTTACATACGTCTGTATAGCATAAGTAACAGAATTTAACCCCAGATAATCACAAATTTCCTTTCTTGTACGCGGTGTTTTACAAAATACTATTAAATTATTTGTTTCTTCATCATTTGACATATCTTCATAATCATTCTTTGATTCTTTATATAGTTTTACAATAAAACTTCCTCTTTCATCCAAGAATTCTGGCTGTCTTAAGTTATATTTCTCCATTTCCATCCGGATTGTTGGAATTCCCGAATACCTGTTTTCTGTTATTCCCAATGTTTCAAGTGCCGATGCAAGTACCGGATTTCTTGTATCCGGTTGAATTTTTCCTAATTGGTCAATAGTGATTCTTCCATATAATCCACCTGGATTATGTATTTCAATCCTGTCTTCAAACATTATAAGTTGAATCGGCATTCCTTCTGTATGAATACTATAATCACGATGTACTAATGCATTTATAATAGCTTCTCTAACCGCTGTTATTGGATAGTCTGTTCTGTCAGTTCTTCGTCCGGTTGTCGGACTTATAATTGTCTTTGTCCGCATATTGCGTTTCACAAATAATAATGCCTCATCCAACATTTCCGGAATTGTTCCTTCTATTCTCTGATTATCCGAGAATCTTTCCCCCATGTCGCCAAGACTTCCTATTGTTCTCCCAGGAATTACAATTGCCGTAATACACAATTGTGGAAAATATGCCTGTGGATATGGACTAAAAAGCAAAGTCGCACTAAGCGTTACTTTCTCTCCTCGCTTTATGCTCATAAGTTCATAAATACTTTCATTATCAAGTGTTGCTAATCTTTGTTTTCCTCTCTTTAACAGTTCAACATAACGATTCAGTTCTTCCTGATCCAATGACATTAATGTTACTCTCGGAACCTCACGGATATCGTCTTGATATTTTCTTCTATATGCTTCATAACTATATATTTCGTATTCTGTCATCGGTTCATCACTATCCCCAATACGGGTATAGGACCCCTTCAACCTTCCACGTCCTTGATAATAGCAAGGTCTGTCTGCCAAATCTATTCCGGGAATTTCAGCAGAAACAAATTTTTTATTTTTCTTCTCCACAACTGTAATAAGCGGCCGTACAACCGGATTCATCTGCAAGCATTGCTCGTTAATTTTCTTTTGAATGTCCTGAGCATCATAAACACCAACTTCTTTATAATCTTGTTTCTCATCAATTCCAAAAACAATAATGCCACCATCATCCTGATTAGAAAAACTTGACAAAGAATCATATAATCGTTTCGGATATCCTTGCTCCGCTGATTTCAATTCCAAATTCTGCGTTTCGCATTTCATTTTTTGAATTAATTTTAGTTTGTCATATAATTCTTCTGTTGTCATTTTAGTTCCTCCATTTATATTTTAGATTCTAGCACTATATTTAAGTTTATGCAAGAAACTCAAATATTATTCTTATGAACTAAAAAAGAACTCAAATTTATACTTCAAATTTGAGTTCTTTTTCATTTTCAATGTCCACTTCTCTCTATATTTTCTAGTCCATCTCTTCTTCAATCTTCTCCGCAACCGCCACATCCGCCGGCAGCCACTCCACATCCGTAAGCTCCTCCCTGGTCAGCCACCTGGCAGCCTCATGCTCCTTCAGCACCAGATCCCCTTTCACGATCTCACACCAGAAGCAATCCATCGAAAGATGAAATCCCGGATAATCATACTCCACCGTCTCGATCCACTCACCAACCGAAACTTCCGTATCCAATTCTTCCATAATCTCACGCTTCAACGCTTCCTGCGGTGTCTCCCCGGCTTCGATCTTGCCGCCCGGGAATTCCCATCCGCCTTTGAACTCGCCATATCCGCGCTGCGTTGCGAATATCATCGTTCTTCCGTCTTCCTTTACTGCCTTTATCACTGCTGCCACAACTCTAATCGTCTTCATCTTACCATTTATCTCCCGTCAAAAATCTTCCTGTAACATTCTCTATTCATTCACAATATACTGATATATATCTTTCTCACCGGAGTCTCCAGCTCCCATTCAATCTCCACCGCCGTCTTATCCGTATTCGGCATCACGAACTGCTTCGCATTCCCGGTCGCGATCACACGCCCCAGATAATAGAATTCCTTGGATATCTTATCATCCTTATTCTTTCTCACAAACAGCTGCACATCTATGCCACGTTCTGTTGCGTTTAGGAAATTCTGCACATCTTCCGAGTCCATGCTTCTTCCGCTTTTGGAAATCGCGATCAGCCGGTTCTCTGCTACGAAATGATCTTCGTATTTCGTGGTATCGCTGATATTGTCCTGCTTATCGTAGTTAATGAATATCGGAAATGTCTTAGTCTTCTTATCATATTTGTAACCGCCGATGTTCAGCGGCACTTCATTTCTCTCCCAGTTCAGCAGACGGCAGGCATCCTCATATGTATATTTCTGATACAATACCAGATTCGTATCCTGATAATGGTAACTGTAATTGACCTTATATCTCGAGATTCCGAAGTCCACCAGTTCCTCCAGAATCACACAGAATTCCGGATTCTCTAACATTTTCCCATACGCATCGGAAATGCCGTAATCATCCTGTTCCTTCTTCAGAAATACACACTGTGCATAAGTCTTCTTTGCTGCGCTCGTCGGAAATTCATTGGTCATCATATTGATCACATTTTCCGTGCAATGCTCGTCCATCTCACAATAATACTTCTCGGATAAATGCTTCTGCAGACGCCCAATGATTCCATGGCGATACTGCAACGTACGTTTCAATAATTCCAGCTCATGAATCCGCTTGCCACTCGCCAGCTTTTTGGAAATGAATTCGATTGCTTTTTCTTCGTCTTCTGACAGCCGGATGGTATATTCCTTTTCGTATTTCACAAGGAATTTATAATACGAACCCAGGCTGTTATTATCGAAGATCCGCAGCACATCCATTTCCCCATATTTATCAAAATCCGCAAGCGCCGGGATATGCCCCAGCTTATTCTTCAGATTCGTATAATTCTCCCGGATTAATTTGAATATCGCTGAAGTTCGCATTATCAATCGCCTGGAAAATCCGCTTTCCTGGAAATCTCATCGAAGTGAATCGTGCTCGCACCCGGAATCACTCTGCCGCCTTCCGTGACATAGCGGCGGATATTGTCCTTGTTATAACTGCGGTCGCCGGACAGCGCAATCGGAATCATAAAGTTATTCCGATAATTTCCGATGAAATCCAGTACAACGACATATTCTTTGTTCTCAGCTTTTCGAAGTCCCCGGCCAAGCTGCTGGATGAACACGATCGGCGACTCTGTCGGACGAAGCATGATGACCTGATTGATCTCCGGCACGTCCACACCCTCGGAAAATATGTCTACGGAAATGATGTAGTCCAGGGTATCTTCAGATTCTTCTCCTGCCAGCCGTTCGATCGCTGCTGCCCTTGCTTCTTCCGAACAACTGTTTGTTATAACAATTAATACTTACCTTCAACTTTCAACCTATCTTTAATTAATTGAAGCGTTCTATCTCTTGTTCCGAAAAACTCTTTACAATTGCGTCCATCGTTTCTGCACTCCAATAAATCTTCAAATTTTCTTTTTGCCCGCGTTATAGCTGTGTAGAATATAGAATGCGTAATTTTTTCTGCATTGCTTGAAGGAATTACAACCTTTACAGATTTATATTCCAATCCTTGTGCTTTATGAATTGAAATTGCATAAGCAATCTGAAATGGTATCACTGTTTTTATTCTATCTTCTTCTGGTAATTCATCGTCCCAGGCAATAACCTCCAACTTTATTCTTGTTCCATCATCATTATTTTTTACATACTGGAATGACTCATCCTCACATTGTTCTTCTGTTAAATAAGTCCTAATATCTATTGTAAATATGATTGATGATTCCGTCATTTCTATATTTTCTATCGTTCCTTTTAAATTATTATATAGCAATGAAGAACGTCTAGTATCCAGAAAAATAATTTTATCTCCAATTTTAAACGTCCATTCTGCCCATGAAAATGCTTTACTTTTCGTGTTCGCATTTTGGAAATATTGATTCATATTATTCAAGCCAAATTTCCCATCATAATTCAAACATAATACGACCTCATCATCTGCCAAGTCAAATATGTCTTCTCCCAAGTCCCTGGAAAACGGTCCATCCATCGATAACTTTTCAGTAATAATACTTTTTCTTTCCACGAACCTCATCCCATAAACTACTTAATTCTCTCTTGTCAGTTCTCCAATTTTGTAAAAGTTCAACACTAGCCCCCTTAGCATCAATAATGTCTTTAGCATAATAAAACCAGTTTCCAAACTCTATTGCTTCAATTTGATATATATCTCCGGACAATACTAGTTTAGTTCCTTTGTTCATTTTTTTCAAGAAGTTCTTTCATTGTACGATTAGCAATTGTACTGCATTCATCCACAAAAATAATATCATAATCTAAAGCTTCTTTACTTTTTATTACACTATCTATGCTAGCAAACTGCACACTGTCGCTCTCATCACATACTCTTCTCTTCAAATTCTGCAATGCAGTATGTGTTTTTGCCAAAAATAATTTCTTGGATTGATTCATCATTTGAGAAATATATTTTATCAGAGTCGTTTTTCCAGTCCCTGCCGCTCCATATATCAACATTACCTGAGATGATACAAAAAGGTATTTCATTGCAATTTTCTTTAATTCATCTTCAAATTCTATTCCACACTCTTTGAGATATTTCTCGTTATTTTTTTTTGTTGTTCTCTATCCGGAATATGTGATAACTCCAATAGTCTTCGCAATATAAAAAGTGTTATACTTTCATAAGAATCAATGGATACTACACCGCTCTCTTCATTTATCTTAAATCCATTTTTCTTTTCCCCACATATCCAATCCATTATTATATTGCTGTATTGCTTTTATCACTTGCAATTGTTTCTTTAGGAAAAAACAATTCTCCTGTTTCACTTATTAATCTTTCTATTTTCAAATAAGGCAATACTCTTTCAACTGCACGTCTGTCATTCACAATTTCAACAATATCACTTATATCGCCTTTACTCGTTCTTTTTTCCTGCTAAATTTGAAATAAAAGGTTTCTGTTCAAATGGAAAACATTTGCTTGTTACATAAAGTTCATCCGACAAACATTTACTATTATATTTATTTGGCAACAGAGTCTCTAATATTTCTTCTTTCAGATTTAACAAAACATATCGAATTGTGTACTTACCAATTTTATTCGATGATTTTACATATTCATCTCTTATTTTTTTTAGAATAACATCTCCAAAATCATGCGTTCTTGCTGTACTATATATATGATTATATACTTGCTGAAATCTTTCATCACTTAAACTTGTAATTTGTAATAAATCCATTTCCGTCTCGGTCAAAAATTTCATCAATGCATTATATTCGCCATAGTTACGATTTATCTTTGTACTAACCATCAACATTTTGGACAATTTATTTAAGCATATTGGATCAATTGCTACTTTCCAATTATTTAAAATCTTTATTTTATTTTTAATATTCCAAAGTTCTAACTCAGTTTCTGTATAAGCAATTTGAATCGAATACCTAGTTGATATATATTGCTTGCTGTAAACGGTTATCCTATTATATTTTGTTGCATATAATCCCGCAAGTTGAAGTGTAATCTCAAAATATCTCTCTCCATTAACAAAAAACGGAATTATTTTTTGAATATTGTACCTTGATACTCTTACAATTTTAGATGTTAAATCTATTTTATCAATCCTATCTGCAACCATCGTATAATAATCTATATCCAATGTATCCATATCCAACGGAAATTTTGATAAATTATCTAAAACATCCGTATTATAATTTATTTTTATAAAATTTTTTTATTTCCCACAGGTAACTATTATATTTCAGCATCAATCTTTCTGATTGACCTTCTTCTGAATTCTAATACCTATGTATTTTAACCCTTTTAAAAAATTATATAAATATTTAGTTTCAGGTTTAAACTGTGAAACTTCCCACCTCAGTGATAATAAGTGTATTCATCCAATGGATGAAAATACATTTATTACAGGAGGATAATGTATGCTGGATTACAAGAACATCATTATCAAACATTATGCGCTTTCTCTTTCGGGAAGCGAAATTGCCAGACAGCTGGGTGCAAGCAAATCAGGGGTGAACGACTTCTTAAGAGCATTTGATAAATGCGAGTCACTTTCTTATCCCCTCCCAACAGGTATTACGAATTATGGAATTGCTGAACTTGTGTATGGTTCCGTACCTGGATCTGGAGGTCGTAATGAAAATATAGAGTATCCTGACTATGAAGCAGATGCAAAGCTCATGGCAACACGAAAAAAACATGACTTTAGTTTTCCTATGGAACAGATACTCTAAAAAATGTGCTGAAGAAGGAAAGCGGTTTTATCAGTATCGGCAGTACTGCGAACTCTACAACAAATGGTGCGAAGAAAATTATGAGACTTCCCACTTTGATGCCGTGATCGCTCAAAAGATGGAAGTGGATTTCGCAGGACAGACGTTTACCATGAGGGATCCTCTCACAGGAGAAATACTGCCAATCGTTGTTTTTGTAGCGATTCTGCCGTATTCCCAGTACATTTACGCTGAAGGGATGCTCTCAACAAAGGAACCACAGTGGATTGGAGTCAATAACCATGCCCTTGATGATTTCGGCGGTGTACCTGCATGGGTTGTATGTGATAACTGTAAACAGGCAGTCATCGTAAATCAGGACTGGATTGAACCGGAACTAAACAAGGACTATGCCGACTGGGCGGATCATTATGGCACAGCCATCCTTCCGGCAAAAGTTCGAAAACCGAAGTTCAAAAGTTCTGTAGAAAACGCAGTAGGCATTCTTGAAAAAGGATTTTTCCATAAGCTGGAAGAACGTCAGTATTTCTCATTGGAACAGTTTAATAAGGATCTTTGGAATGAACTGGAGGCTCTGAATAAGGAGCCATTCAAAAAGAAAGAACATAACAGATACTATTATTGGGAGGAAGAGAAACTTGAATTGATGCCGCTTCCCTCCATGCATTACGAGTACATGGAGAGAAAAACGGCAAAGGTGTCAAGTGACTTCCACGTACGCTTTGACAATGCTTATTATAGCGTAGATAAAACGTTTTTGCATAAGAAAGTATCTATTAAGGCATCTTCAACTGTTGTTCGTATTTATTCTCTTGCCGGTGAATTCCTTTGTGAATGGCCCAGAGCCACCAGAAAAGGCAAGTGGTCTACAAATCCGGAGCATTTGCCAGATAATTATAAAGGATTTACCCAGTGGAATGGTCCCTTCTTTATCCAAAAAGCACAGCTTATTGGAAAGAATACGGAAACTGTTATCCGCACTGTTCTTAAATCCAGGCTGTATGAAGTCCAGACCTACCGCATGTGTCTTGGCATTCTGAATTTCACTAAGAAATACAGTAACAAAGCCCTGGAGGAATGCTGTAAGCAGGCTATTGCATTGAACAAGCAGAAATATACATTCATCAAGAATACGATATCTGTAGTTGCAGATGATCTCGGCGAGCTGGATACCGGCATCCATCTCCATCCAAGAAGGAACCTGTACGTGGTGGATATGTAATGCCGCCTGAGGCATCCAGTATTGACACTCTTTTTATCCCGCAGCAAAGCTCTTGCTGATCAGATACGAGAGGGGGCCGATGAATAATGCTTACAGGAACTGTACTGATAAATGAACTCGTTGATGAACTAAATGAACTTAAGCTTTCAACTATGGCAGCTACATTGGATGATCTGTATCACAGACCTGGATTTCTTGAAATGGATCGTCTTACAATGATCGCAGAATTGATTGGTCCACAGTTTCAAGAAAAAGTCAGTACAACACTAAAGAATCGGTTAACAGCTGCACACCTAAAAGGATCTCCTGAAGAACTGGCAGACTGCGTTGATTCTGATAAACGAGAGTATCTGCCATCAGGCATAACAGAGATGCTTTCTTCCTTGGACTTCATTGAAAGAGGCTATAATCTCTGCATTCTCGGTGAATCTGATGCTGGAAAGTCCTATCTTGCAAAGGCTATCGGCATTAAAGCCTGTAATCGGTATAACGTTGGTTACTTCCACAGCGAAGAACTGTTGGAGAGTATGGTCGCCTTAAAAAGAACAGGATTACGATAAATACGCTCGTAAAATGAAGAAGTATCTCAAATGGGAGTTAATTATTCTGGACGATCTTCTTCTTCATACCATTACAGATGAACGTGAGATCAAGATTCTGTTCGAACTGCTTGAGAAACGCAATGAACAAAGAAAAAGCACCATTGTATGCTCACAGCGTGATCCGGCTAGTTGGAAGGCAATGATTCTCAATGATGAAGTGTCAGCTAATTCTATTATGAAACGAGTCACAAAACACTACACTATCAAGATCAACACTCGATAAGTGGTGGTCAATTAACTAAAAACAGGCGGCCGTTATGCTCCGCAGAGCGGCCGTTCTAAAACGCATTTGCGACCGTCGAAGGGCGCAACGTACAACTTACTTTTTGCAATACTCTTAAGGTCATTTTACCGAATTTAGTAAATTCAAAAGAGCCTTTAAATCCATAATTTCGTAATTTGACCTTTTTAATCCGAAGTTCTTCTGAATTTTCCGCTTCATATTTCGTAAAATACCAGGTTGCATTTGATGAAATATTATTTATGATTCTTTTTATATAAACAGCATCTACTTTTCCATAACTAAATCCATAAGAATATACCTTATTAATTTCTCGATTCAGTTTTTTAAAAAATTTTTTTTGTGTTTTATCATTTGAAAATCTGTATCTTTTTTAAAATACATCATCATATCATCCAGGAACGATGAGCCAAAACTAGACATTACTCCTTCCTCTTCTCCTTCATACCCTATCTCCTCTTCTCCATGTCCTAACACTAATTTTTCACCCACATAGTTATGGATATGCGTAACTTCTTTTATGCCATATAACTTTTCTAACGTTTTGGTATAATTAAATGAAAAAAACATCAATTCTTCTTTTTTTAAATAATTCTGCCAAATCCTTTTTTCTGTCATAATTATTTATTTTTATAGAAATTTGAACTTCTTTTTATCCAATCTTCCAAAAAAAAAAAATCTCCCACCAATATTCCGCACTAATTATAAATTCATCTGTAAGTGAATCCATATACAATAAATAATTCCGCATTAAATAATTGTCCTCTTCTTCTGTTTCATTTTCCTTATGATTTGGAATTGGAAATTTTCTCGAAAAAATCAATATGTGCTAATTCTGCCTCAAAATTCATCCAATCTATTCCACTTACCTTGTCCATTGTACTCAAAAAGAATTTCTGCTGCAAATTCTTCTGTTGGAACATATTCCAATTCCTCCATACTAATTTTTTTTGCATCACGAAATTTTAATGCATCTGGATATCGACTAATAATATATTTTCTAAACTCACTGTACTTCGTTGGTATTCCATGTGCAATATCAAATCCATTACCCGCTATAAAAATTCCTGCCATATTTATCCTCTCCTCATATATGTTATATATAAATTATTTCTATCTTGTTTTCTCCCGATATAATGCTGCTGGTCTATGTCCAACATTTTCAGACATCTCTCCAGTATCTTCCACCAACCAAGCCACCTTTCTACGAAATGCAGGTACCAACAACTTCGTATCCAGCACCGTCTCATGAATCTGCTGCAATTCTCTCAATGTAAACTTCTCCGGTAAAAGTCGAAATGCAATAGGTGTCTCTGTAATCCATTTTCGAAGCTGTACAATTGCATCTGCGAGAATAAGTTCATGGTCGAATGCTATATCATCACTTTCTATTGTCTTAAATTTTCGTTTTACGCCCCACTGAGAAGTCATCTCTTCTAATCTTGCATTAATTTTATCCTCTCCATTTGTCAGACACAAATTCCATTTTTTTCTCCTTTTTTTTCTCAAATGAAACATCAAACCACTTTGCGTCCGACGCATCATCGCCAGCCTGTATTACTTCTTGTCCACCATTCATAAGCGCCATCAATCCATTACTTATCACCCATCTTCTTGGATCGCGACCGGGATTACTATAAACCCCAAACTGTTCTAAGAAGTTGCAATTTAAATTAGTTTCTTCTTTTTAATTCTCGCTCTGCAGCCTTATATATAGTTTCCTCCGGATGAACAAATCCTCCTGGAAGTGCATAACAACCTTCATATGGGGCTTCACCTCTTTGAATCAAAAGAACCTTTAACTTTTTTTTCTGATATTTTCCTGTAATTATCCTCTTTAAGATCAAACATTCCAAAAATTACTATATCTACCGTTACCGATGGTTTGGGATATTGGGAATCATCGTATGTTTTTACAAATTCTTCGTTTTCTTTTTGTATTTCTGATTTTTTTCGCATAATTATCGCCGCCTCTTCTTTGCTTATTCTGATTAAAGTTTCTGCCTTTATCACTAGATTTCTATCAATTATATTTTATTAATTTATAAGTACAGATTCTAAATTATAATTCTCCGCTTTCTCACAAAAATTCATTTGATATACCGGAACTGCTTTTTGTTTTCCAATTTTTACTAATTTTTTTTCTATTTTCGTCTTTACATTTCATTCCAATATAAATTGCCTTTGGAATTGCTTTAGTATAAGGCATTCCTTTAACTATTGCTCCCATTGTACATCTGAATTCTTTTTCATATTGCCAAGTCAAGTGTTTTATATTACTTAACCATAATTCTATGTATACTATAGACCAATCATTTAATAGAATTGATCTACTTCCTTCCATAATTTGCTTATCTATTCTATTAGCTATCATATTTGCATATTTTTTCATATAACTTGTAATATCTAGCCGCTTATCCGTATATTGCATCGGAAATGTATTGGCTGATAGTTCACAATTTTCAGGGTCTAGCATATCATAAGCAACACAAAATCCTTCATGATTATTAGCATAATGTGCCCACATAGGCAAACAATTCATATCGTTTTCTGTAAATGCCGCGCTTTTATAAAATTTTAAAATCATCTATCAAACGACCCTCTTTACTGGATAATCTATCTATATCCAATAGTTCTTCTGGATTGTAATAGAAAGCCTTGCCGTCAAATGGATCATTAAAATCTTTTATATCCGACATATAAATCTGATTTTTTCTGCAAAGTCACAAACTTTTCCTTATTTAAAACTTCATCATCTGTTAAAGAATAAAATTTATATAATGTATCTGGAATATACATCCTTGTAACTTTATAAATTTGCTCAAAAATAGTATGTTCCGTATATTGACGCATCTCTTCCTGAACTTGCTTTCCCATTGATTGCATAAGATATACTGCTTTAAAATAATCCATTGGATTTTCATGTCTCCATTTTTCTTTATTCCACTTCTTTTCATCTATTATCGAATTTTCTCGTTCATAATACAAATTCTCAATTTTCATAATTGTGTTTATTCACCTTCCTTTTCCTTCAAATTATTTTCTTAACTTTTCAAACTACTTTTCCCTCTGCAATGCTACAGAACTTTGCTCAAGCCTTACTACAATATTTATACTACCTATGTTGCTGCTTTTCTTCCAAACATCAATATCACTACCTATGTATCCAGTAGCAACTCATGTATTTGCTGTAATTCTCTCTGATAATAAATATTCTACTCTTGAATTCCATACTATCTGTCAAAAAACAATTGACAATTATACAAAAAAATCTCACCATTGTAATACATCCCGTGTTCTATAAAACGGCTCTGATCTTGACATTCTTCGCTTTCTTATGAATTACAATCAAGCAAAACAATAGTGATTTTCGCCCCAGAATACCAGTTTCACATTGCCGGAATCATAGTTAATTAAGACAGGAACATTCAATAGCTTTTCAAGTAAAGGATAGAAAACTGAATATTCCAGCTTGGATGTCCTTGCTGTCCGGTGTTTGGGAAACCAATTGGCAAGTATATAGAATACAAGAAATCTCATCAATGTAAAGCCGGCTAACGCCCCGCAAAGCGGCTCTGGGCTTGACATTGGCTCAATTTCTTATGAATGGTAGTTAAGCCAATCAAAGGCGGTTTCCGTATCCGGAATGTAGGTTTCTTGACGCAAGAATATTCAGAAAACAACAATCTCCATAATCCATTTCAAAATCGTATGATTACATTTAATAAAATAGTTCATGATTCAAATATTTTCTATCATTCTATATTTCATTTATCAGTCATTTCGTAAGCGCTTAGTTTTTGGGTAACTAGATATTCGCCCTTTTCTAACTCATAATAATAGAAGATAGATTTTTACTCCACTTCTTTGATAGAAAGTAGAAATTTACTACATTTGGAGGTTTCATTATGAGTGATAAACGTGCACCAAGGCGTTCCTTGGATGATTGGATGGAGCTGGTAACTGAATGCAGGCAAAGTGGATTAACAGACGCTGCATGGTGTGAAGCACAAGGTATTTCTCCAAGTTGCTTCTATAATGCCGTTTCCCGTCTGCGCAAAAGAGCCTGTCAGATACAGATCCGATTGGCAAAGCCAGCACTCTTGATCTTACATCCCACAAACAGGATGTCGTTCAGATTGCTATAGAACCGGAACTTTCTCCGGCAGAACTGTTTCAAGATGAAAGAAGCAGTTCTATGTACCTTGACAATTCACATACGATTGAGATTGAAGCAAAAGGATTAACAATCCGTATGAGCAATACTGTTCAGCCTATGCTTCTAAAAATTTTAATGGATGCATTAAAGGAGCCATTATGTTAGCGGACATTTCCAATGTCGATGCAATCTATATCGTTTGTGGCAGAACAGATATGCGTAAATCTATCGATGGATTATGCGCAATTATTCAGGAGCAGTTCTCTATGGAAATCGACCATTCGCTCTATCTATTCTGTGGACGCAAATGCGACAGGATTAAAGCTATCTTAAAAGAGCCTGACGGAATTGTTATGATCTACAAAAAGACTCACCGCCCAAGGCTCTTACCGGTGGCCCCGGGATAAATCAGAAGTCGGAATCTCACTTGGAGAGAGTTCGACTGGCTGATGTCAGGCATCGATATCGAGCAGCCAAAAGCTATTAAAACCACTTAAACTGTACGGCAAAAAATACACATAAAAGCACTGGATTTCCTTGAAAATTCAGCGTTTTTCAAGCCTCTTATTGACCCGTTTTCCTAGGAGTTTTCCATGATTTCTGGTATAATAAAAGTATCAAAAACCGGGAGGAAACGCAGTGGCAGACAGTTCTAAAGACCTTCAACTCCGTGAGTTGAAAGACATGATCAACGATCTGAAAAAATGATAAAAACACTTCAGGCAACTGTAGATGCCGCTAACAAACGGGAAGAGGCTCTTACTCAGGAACGGGATAATTTAAAGGAAGAAGTGGATCTGCTTCGCAAAAAGCTTTTCGGTTCTTCCAGCGAAAAACGTTCCATGGATGTTCCGGGACAATTGAATTTATTTAATGAAGCCGAACTGGAACAGAATCCAACTATTGCAGAGCCAGAAGCGTTGGAAAGTCTTTTGCCTGAGAAAGAGACAAAAAAGCGGAAATCCCGTGCAACTAACGCAGAACGGTTCAAAGGGATTCCAGTAGTCAAAAAATATCTGGATCTTCTGGATGCAGAAAAAGTCTGCCCTGTTTGCAACGCTCCTCTGGTAAAAAATCGGTGAAGAATTCGTACGCCGCGAACTTTCCTTCGTACCGGCAAAGTTAAAAGTGATCGAAATATACAGCTTAAATTATATTTGCCCGGAATGTAATAACGATGACGTTACTGTTATCAAAAAGGGAAAAGACGGCCATGCACATATGCTTCACGGTATGGCTGCGGCAGATACTATCGCCTGGGTCATGTATCAGAAGTTTTGTAACAGTCTTCCTTATACCCGGCAGGAAAAAGACTGGGAACAGTACGGTGTTGCTATCACAAGAGCAACGAAGGCAAACTGGGTAATCCGTAATACATTGGATTATTTCACCCCGATGTATGATTACTTCCACCGGCAACTCTTAAAAAGGGAATTCGCAATGGCAGATGAAACACCACTCCAGGTATTACACGAATCCGGTAGGCGTGCACAGACCAAATCTTACATGTGGTTATTCCGCAGCGGGGAAGATGGCGGATTCCCAATCATCCTTTATAAATATTCAGAAACCCGTGCCGGGAATAACGCAGTAGAATTCCTTGAGGGATTCAAGGGATATCTGATGTGTGATGGTTACAGTGGTTACAACAAAGTTCCTGATGCCAAACGGACAGCATGCTGGGCACACATCCGCAGATATCTGACAGATGCGATTCCGAAAGGAAAGCAACTGGATTATACACAGCCATCTGTTCAAGGCATGATGTATATCAACCAGCTTTTCCATTTGGAAGATGTCATTAAAGCGAAGTACTCATCCTTCGATGCTATCAAGAAAGCTCGTCTTGAGAAAAGAAAAGCCGATAGTAGAAGGCTTTTTTGTCGTGGCTTGATAAACAAAATCCAGTCCGTGGATCAAGGATGGATAAGGCAGTTACCTATATTCAGAATCGCCGATCCTATCTTATGACCTATTTGGAAGATGGTCACTGCAGTTTTTCTAATAATCTCAGTGAAAACGCTATTCGTCCGTTTACAGTAGGCCGTAAAAACTGGCTGTTCTGTGATACTCCGAACGGTGCACAGGCCAGTGCCACTGTGTACACTATCGTAGAAATGGCAAAAGCAAATGGAGTAAACGTCTATCACTATCTGACCTATCTTCTGGAAAAACTCCCGAATGATAGGATGAGCGATGAAGAGTTAGATAGGCTTGCCCCATGGAACGAAGAAGTCAAAGCTGAAATCGAACGTCGTGCAAACGACTCAAATCAATAATCAATCATATGTGAATTATCAAGGTGCTCCGGTTGCAGAAATGTGGCCGGGGATTTTTGTATCCATGTCTAAAATTTAAGCGCTTACGTCATTTCTTATTGTCTTTATGATAATATCATTTTAATATTATGTCAATAAAAAATACGTACACGTAAAATTATTAATTATCGTGTACGTAAATTCTATTTGTATTAACAAGCACTTTTTAAGGCATTAAAGTGAAAGCTATTATATTTTTTGTTCTTTATTTAAATTTTACGGCTTTGATCTTTTTCCATATATATTCGACACCGATAAATATTCATAATTATTACACTTTCCCATACTAATTCTCTATAAGTCAAAAATACATTTAAATACTAATATTTCGCACAATATCCCATTTATTGCTTCATCCTTAGTCACAATTAATTAAGACCAATGCGATACCCTAATTCAAACATATCTCTGATTACATTAATATCATTTATTCTATATTCATACTCACTACGGTATACCCTATTACGAGTCACACCAATGCAGTTTGGTCGATGATGCAAATACAATCGCAGTTCTAATCCCCATTTATTTGCATCTTCTTCCAAAACAATAATGCCATTTGTGTTATTATTTATACTTGGACTATACTTGCTATTATAATCCATATAAAAAATTTTTAATCTTGATGGCTTACCCTCAGCTTCAATAAAAACATTATCTCTTGAATCCTTAATATGTTTATCTAAATCGCACGCAATACTCATATTTTCTTCCCCCTACATTATTTTTTAAAACTTTACGTAACTCTTTTTTCATCTAATCGAGAATTTAAAACCTGTTTTCCAAGATAAATAGATTCTTTATCACAAGTCTGAAAACATGATTTGATCCAATTAGACTTTTTATTTAATTTTAAATAATAAAAAAATTTTTTTGACATATCATGACATAGAATAGCATATGGAATAGCATTTCCATCCAAATAGTCAAAATAATCTCTTTCCATTATAAACTGATTTCCTTCACTTTTTTATATAAAACAAATGCATTTTCGAATTAATTTTAATTAACTTATATCCTTTATCTTCGTCAATTACTTTATATGGTATTCTTTTCCTCTATTAAAATTTTTTCTATCATGTTTATCACCTCATATTTTAGGAATCAATGTTCCAAAATCGATAGTTGCTTTTGAAACATCCCATTTACCTACTCTCATTTTCTTAATTTTTTTTTTATCAGCTCCGTAATCCAATAAATCTTCTCTCCCAAAAAGAAATAATTAACTTGCTTAAACTTCCCAATCCATTAGACGACAATAGAAAAGCTTCTTCAGGATTTATCAATTTGCAATAGGCCCACAACTGTCCCAAATCTCTCAGTGTAAGTCTTGTTTTTTTTGCTTCAATAAAAAATAATTTTATATCCGCATTTTTCCTTGCAATTCCCAATACATCTATCTGAATGTCAACACCATTCGCAGCCTCATATACTATTCCATATCTAGATAATGCTCGATCAAGTCTTTCCTGAGATGTATCTACTGCAATTATATCATATCCTTTGTATTTGTCATTCAAATATTGCTCAAGCCATCTCCTCATTGGTTCATACAATTCATTTTTCTAACATGATGACTCCTCACTATATCCCATATCTTTTTGCTATATGTCCACGAATCATAATGTTTTCCTCTAATCACCTTCGGTATGAATTCATCATTTTCTCCTGGATGTAATGGTTTTTTCCTGTTTCGTGAAACCAATTCCCAATAATATCTATGAGTAACATCTGATAAACATTTTTTTTCGTTGAACCTCTATGTCAATTCTCTGTTTATCAGCAAAATAATCCAGTGCCTCTTGTTTATGAATAACCGCAAATCCAATTGGCTGATATTCCACCGCCCATACTTTAATCTGATGTTCTTTTTTCCAAAAGTCTGGCTTCCCTTGGTTATATTTTGTCAAATTTCCGTCTCTCATATTTGGATGTGCCCAATCTATATTTTGTACTGGCACATCTATACTCTTTAATAAATTTGCAAAATCTACTACCAACTCCCAATTATTAGGAATTTCAAAATATACTCTATAATTAGGCTCTTTGAATGCATAATTACTTCTACGAATGTATCCTGTTACATCGGCAAATCCTTTTACAAACTGCTTTCTTTCATCTGTTGTAAAATTAAATACTTCTGGTGATATTCTGATATTGTCTGCAGAAGTTGCATAACCTACATATCTCAGCAGTTCTCTCATTAAGTAATCCTCATTTTGTTTCGTAAATGAAAGAATAGAAATATTAGGATTCTGAACAAATTTCAATGCTGTCCCCAAACAATGGTTCCAAAATTTGTCTAATATCTGTAATACTTGCCTTTACATAAATTCCCACATCTTTTTGAAATTCAGTTTCCAACTTTTTGTGTGGAACATCAATAGATATTGTTGTTGCTGTCATTCCTCGTTGTATTTCACCATTTCCAGTAATCATACCTAGAAGGTATGCCATTTCTGTATTCATTTCTTTTACTCCTTTTTCAAACCAAAATACTCCGCAATCCTGTTAGCAATTGCCTCTGCTAACAAAGGTGGAACTGCATTTCCAATTTGTTTTCGTATATGTACTTTAGCTCCCCAAAAAACAAATTCATCATCAAAAGACTGAATTCTTGCAGCTTCTCTCGGAGTTATAGCTCTATTCAAAAATGGATGATTATTAGTACCGTTTGAAGAAGCATCAAATCTTGTATCAATAGTTGGAGAAACAGTATCCCATTTGAGTCTCCCCCATGTTGTTTTAAACTTCTGTTTTCCATGTAATTCCTCTGGCAAACATTCTTTTCCTTGTTCAGGTGGAATAAGTTTCAGTTTATCAATTGCTACTTGCTTATGATTTGAAGCCTTATGATTATAGAGTTTTGTACTTTTACCTCTAATTTTTATTTGATATTTGCTCTTTGGTTTTTGTAGTATACTCCTGCTCAAAAAGCTCCTTGCCCAGATTCTAAGTATGCTAAATCTTCTATAGCATCTCTAACTGTAACATATTTGTTTACAGTAGGCTTTGGCAACGAAATTGCTCCATGCTTAGAACAAATAAAAATAGCTCTTTCTCTTGACTGTGGCACTCCAAAATCCGCTGCGTTCAAAATCCCAAATTCACTACATATCCCAATTTCTTAACAGCTTTTACAATTTCGTCTTTGAACCATCCATTCGCTGATAATAATAGTCCTTTTACATTTTCAATTACAAATACATCCGGTTGCAATTTTTCAACCAAATCCAAATATTCTCTAAACAAAAAATTTCTCGGATCATCTAATCCAAGTTTTTTTTTTCCTTTCATCGAATACCCTTGACACGGGGGTCCACCTACTATCATATTTACTTCACTTTTTCTTGACAATGAAACCACCTTTTTTTTTCACTTCTTTATCCGTTATATCTCCGACTAAAACTACCGTATCTGGCATATTATTTTTAAATGTAGCAACAGCTTTCTCATCAAAATCCATGCAACCATCGTTTTAAAATATGGATTGTTATGCATTCCCCACGAAAGTCCGCCTGCTCCACAAAACAAATCAAGTATACGAAATTCATTTAATCCTGATATCATACTTTTCTCCTCTTTATAAGTATTCTCTTGAATAATTCTTTTCCATTTATTTTCGGCTTAAATAAATCAAATTCATTATCCGATCCATGATTTGCTTCGCCTATTATTTCAAATTGTAACTCATTGTGATATTTCAAATATGTTATTGGCACCCCCATTATTCCATTATAATCCATAGGGATATCCACAACCTTTTTTACATTAATTGCATCGTAATTATCATATTTAGGATAATCTTCCGGACGATAACATTTAGTCAATCTCAATTCTTCATGTCGCTTTTTCGCATATCAAGATTAGTTAACCACATAGCATTTCCTAAACTTCTCCACTTTTGCCCCGTTTCATCAACCCAAAATCTAGTTTTCCTAGGTTTTGTATCCGCCGGCACACGAAATTTCATATCTCCAAATCTATAACCAACCCATGCTTTATTTTCTTTAATGTATGGAAATATTTCTTTATAAGTTATTGCATTTTGATTTCCTATCAACAGATATTTTTTTTTCTCATATTTAGTCAATAAAGCAAACAATTCTGAAAAAGACTAAACGGCGGATTAGTGCAACAGATATCACATTCTTTCATATATTTAATACATTCCTCTGTCCGGAAATCTCCTGATCCTCCAACTTTTTTACAGTTCCTTCTTTTTTAATACCTTTTTTATTACATCATCACTTACTTCTTCTCCACTCTTCCCCGGTACATAATCTATAACAAATACATATCCACGATTTATAATTACTGGCTCCTTTGAATCATCAAATAACTCTAACGATAATTGTACATTGTTGTTTATCTGATCAATCTTTGAACCATAATAAGAAGTGCATATTAGTTTTTTAAATTTAATTCATTAAAGTGACGCAAAAAATAATAACAAAAATTTGATTCATACGGATCATCGCAATTACATAATACAATTTTCTCTTTAAATTGTTCCTTATAATGACATACTTCCTCTTCAATAGTTTCATATGTAGTATACCACTCATCTGTGTTATCTGACGAATATTTTGCGCTATTTAGTATTATTTCCTGACCTATACATCTGATCTATTTTTTTTTTTCCCTTCATTGTATGTTTCATATTAATATCCTCTTTCAAATGATGTTTTCTTATCTTATTATGTCTTTTCTTTGAAATCATAAACTTAAGACTTTAATAATCTTTTTATTACATTTTTTTATTTGTCCTGCATCTATTCATATTTTATTTCTTTTTTTTATAAATCATTTTAAATACTAACCACAAATTTATACCATAAACTACTGTTTAATTCAATCGATTTTTACTATAATATTTCTATCATTACTTGTTAATTTTCAACACTGTACTATCCATTCAAATATTTACCCTATTCAAAACACAGCTTTATATTTTCATTAAATGATCTTTTTTTAAAATTGACAAATCCATTGGATATCTAAAACATACATGTTTAATATAAATAAATTTATGCGTTATTTTTTTATTATTAAAAATCTTACATGGCAAATTTTTTGCTTCTGTTTTGGAAATTTCGACTTTTTGATAATATTCTTTTTGATTTCCCATACTACTCCAAATGCAAAAATAATTCATTAATTCGCCAAGCCATACATATTTATCACATATTCGTTGATTTTCAGAATACCTAGTTATCTCTTTATTTATATTCTTAATCGTCACCGTAAAATCAGGGATCAAAAAGAATGGATTTATACACCAAAAATCATCCTCACATTGTATAAGTAACTGTGCTAGTTGATATAAATCCCTCGCTTCATCATACATTTTCGTAAGAACCTTTGAACTTAAAATAATGCGTGGATAAATTGCTTTTTTCTCTTCCAATTCAACTGCTTCAACTAATCCTTCACTTACCATGCTAATACGCGAATTAGATATATCACCATAATACTTTCCGTATCCAATTCCACCTCGGAACCAAAAACCAAGCTCCAAAAGTGCAGCCATAACATTCGCCACTCGTTGTATCAACCTTAACCAATCTGTTGAATATAAAATAATTGAATCCGAAAAAAATAATTCCTTCGATTTCCTCTTGTTTCTTATTCTCTCCATTTATGTCCTCAAATATTTTTTTATCTATACTTGTAAACAAATCATAACACCTTATGTAATCTTTATAATATTTTTTACTGCGTTTTCAAAATTTTTTGTTTTGTTTTTAAAGCCAAGTATATCAATGAATGCACAAAATTTGTTTTCAATTTCCATAACAAACTTCCCATCTATCTTATTTATTGCAAATTTTTCCATCTTTTATTTATACATTAAATTGTCACTTCCGCTCCCCTCTATTTCCTTCATACCTCCGCCGATAATACTCCAAACTCCTATACCCAAGCACATCCCCCATCTGCTCGCCAAACGCCATATTCCCAACAACGTCTCCAATCTCATCCCTCAACGCCAACGCATATCCATCCTTCTCCACAAAGAATCCCTTTCCCGACGCCTTCAAGAACCGGATCGGCATCCGCTTCGCCTTACTCAGATGCTGCTTATCCGTCACTTTCTTATAATCCTCATAAGTATTCACATTCGGGAAATCCTTCCAGTTCGTCCCGGTATCAAAGAATTCCTTCCAACTTTCCAATACCTCTTCATCCGTAACCGCAAGCCGGATATTTCCATGATTATAAAAGCTGTAAAGGATCGGCATCTTATACACTTTCTGCATCTCCGTAGTTTCGATGGTCTGAATGAATTCTCGACCGATTTCCGCATATAACTCCTGCTCATCCTCTGACAATTCACCAAGTTCATACAGGAAATCAAGATAATGCTGGAATGGATTTTCTTTCGCATGACTGCCGCTGACACAAATCCGGTAAATCTCATCATCCATATAAGTGAATAAGTCCATTCTGCTCGGCCGTTTTCCGTCCAGTAATTCTTTCACACGATAATATTCCTGCCGGATCTGCATTTTCAGTGTTAATTTTTTTCTTATCCATTTCTTTGAACAGATCGATCAGACGCATGTCAAAATCAACGATGCAGTCATCCGGATATTCCAAATCCTGATACTCGCAGGATCCTTTCTTGCTAAATAATTGCTCTCCGCTTAACAATAGCGGTGCTTTTCCCGCTTTCTCATAATTCCCGATAAAATCCAATACATTCAGATATTCTTTTTCCTTTATATAGACGAAGTCCTCGTCCCAACTGCTGCAGGAATACGACCGGAGATTCCGTCGGGCGCAGGAACATTACCATATCCAGGGAAGCGATATCCACACCTTCATTGAACATATCCACAGAGAAGATCACCCGTATCTCTCCGTTCTTCAATTTGCGGATAGCTTCGTTACGCTCCTCGGCATATGCTCCATTTTCACCGCTGTATACTGCTGCGGATGCGATTCCTCTCTGACAGAATTCTTTTGCCATGTCTTCTGCATGCTGTCTGGAACAGCAGAATCCGATTGCACGCGAAGAACGATATTTTCGATAATATTTGTAAATCAGATCATATCTTCTCTCATTTCCGATATAAGCCTGATTCAGCTCCTGCTCATCATAAGCGCCCTTCACGATCCGCAGTCCGGAATAATCCGTCTCATCATACACGCCGTAATAGTGAAATGGTACGAGCATTCCTTTGTTGATCGCTTTTTTAATGAAATCTGATATGGCACGTTATAATCACAGATTTCGTAGATATTTTTCCGTCCATTCTTTCCGGTGTTGCTGTTAATCCCAGTAAGAATTGCGGCTGAAAATACTCTACGATTCTCCGGTATTGATCTGTAACCGCATGATGGAATTCATCAATGATCACATAGTCAAAATAATCTGCCGGAAAATATGTCTCATTCAAATATTCCGTTCTTCCGAGTGTCGCTACCGATGCGAAGATAACGGATTTATCCGTATCCTTTTCTTTTCCGTCAAAGAATCCATAATCCTCCGAGTTCCGCACATTTTTGAAAGAAACCTCCGCCTGCTTCAGGATTTCTTCTCTGTGTGCAACGAATAACACCCGTTCATATTTTGCCGAATCAAATGCAGCAAGGTATGTCTTTCCGATTCCGGTGGCCGCATATACAAGTCCTTTTCGCCGCACCTTCCATGCGGCTTTCCTGTAACGCATACAATGCCTCTATCTGTGCTCCCCGCGGGCGGTATAACATTCGGACATTTTCAGTATTCCTGTCCTCATTATCTTCTGCTGTGTCATATTTCGCCAGATCCCTGGACACCGCCGGCTTCTTCCACGCCTTGGAATATCGTTTTTAATTCTTCATCATCTATAATGATCGAATGGTTCAGAAACAAATCTTCAAATGTAGCATAGAATAACTCATAATTCTTTTTGTCCAGCGTATCACTGAATCTGTAATTCCATTCGATTCCTGAAGTTAACGCACTTTTTTGGAAATGTTCGATGATCCGATGTATATTTCATTCGAAGATTCATAATGAAATATATAAGATTTTGGATGAAATGAGCGTGATGTTTCATTATACAGGCGCAGATCCACACGGTCGCCAAGTTCACTCTTAATCAGATATAAAGCCGACGGCTGGATCCCCAGATAATTTCCCGTCAGGATACGGATCTTCACGCCCCGGTCCAGCGCCCGCTTCATATCATTTAAGAGCATCCGCACACCTGACTCCATCAGAAATGAGACGATGATATCTATCTGCTTCGCCTTTTCCATACTCATTTTCAGTTGATAATATAGATACCGGCTCCGGTCTCTGTCCCCGGTCATTACATTCGTAGATTCGATCTCATATGTATCTATTCTTTTCTCAAAATTAGATTGAGCCATTTTTCTTCTCCCCGCCCCGGACGTATATCTGATGTAATCCATTGTTCTTCTATCTCTAATTCATCCATATCCTGAATCAATTTTGCAAATGTCTCTTCTGTCATATCCGTAAAATATCTGCCGTTTCGTTCCCCTTCGAATGTCCCGTACTTGAAGGATGTGTATATGATTCCGTGGGCTCGAAGAGCATTTGTCATCTTCTTTATAATGTCTTGCAGTTCATTTGCCGGAACATGAAGGATTGACAGCATGCCCAGATTCCGTCGTAGGCTTCTTTTTCATCCAGGTCCTGGAACAGCATGTGTTTTACCGGAATACCTGTATATTCGCTTGCGAGTTTGCATAGTTCCTGTGAACCGTCTATGGCAGTGACTTTACAGCCTTGCTCCAGGAAATATTTTGTGTCGCGTCCGGAACCGCAGCCGTAATCGAGAATTTCCGCTCCCGAATGCAGTTTGTCCAGGAAGCGATTCTGCACGATTCCGAAGTCTACAGATATAGTGCCGGTGATGAATTTTTTTGCGTTTTTGTTGTAGTAGTCCAGTGTTGTGGTTGATTTTGTGGGTTCGTTTATTGCGTTCACGGTTGCCTCCTGAGGGTGTGATACTTGTTCCAATATTGTCTTGTATTTATTATACTGCATGGGAGTGGATGGATACAAGAAAGAGTATACTCTCCTTCACAAAGCATTCAGCAACTTAATAACCATTATCTTTTTTCACCTTTTATTACTTATCACTCTCTTCTTTGAATTCTCTCATTATATTATCAAATGTTTCTTCTGACATTAAACCATACATTTTATTCACATATTCTTTTCTGAACAACAATATTTTCCGAAGTGATAATTTACAAGTTCGAATCACTCTCCATCGATGTTTCCTTTGAATCTTCTTATCTTGGTTATCACGAAATTTCATCCTGACAAATACTTGTTCATAATCAGAATATATCTCCAGTCCAAATTCCAACGGCAAGATTAAATTTCTCGTCGTATCATTCATAGTTATTATCATTTTAGCAAATCTACTGTCGTAATATCGCAACACTTATGTATCTTACTTCAAAAAAAAAAATCCTACATATTATATGTAGGACTTTTCTTTACTCACTATATATGCTTTGTGCCTGTTCTAAATTTTCTATAATTTTACCTTTCAGGCTCTCCGGTGATATGACTCTAAATCTATTCGCATATTGTACAAACCAGCCAACCAATGTCACGCTGTCCATCTTTTAAATACCGCTTTATACTTTCCTTTTTCTAACGGTCTGACCGACACCCCTGACATTTCCGGGCAGCGGCATAATCATATGCGAAAAAATCTGCTTCGTCCTCTCTGACTCGTCAGATTTAACAGCTTATTTCGAATCTCATTCGCTTCATGAACGGACACACACCTTGCCTGTTGCACCGAATCTAACATCAGCTTAATTTCCCAGTCTTCCAGCAAATGTTTCTCCATATACCATCCTTTATGTGAATTTTCTGCCTGCTTAATCGGATAACCGCAGCTTTGTAACAAACGCACATCGTCATAAATGGATGTACGGTGTACATTTTCCCATTCCGTATTCTTCTTCCAGTTTCTGGCTTACTTGCACAGCATTCATCGGTGTTTTTTCATCAGTAGTCTGAAAAAGTTGAAGGACTCGGATTAATTTTTTTTTTATGGGGTGTGGACATAGCGGTGCTCCTTACATTATGTTTTTGAATTGAAATGATATATTA
>VOFF01000923.1_pt1 | contig 36001 bp, 37 predicted proteins | sample 5384061 | NCBI WGS metagenome assembly VOFF01 (sample SAMN12384725, study PRJNA508395) | human gut metagenome | isolation source: healthy gut E | host: Homo sapiens | reverse complement strand
AATAGCCTCTCTTTCCGCATGAGGCAAGCCGGCTTTTTTATGAAATCCCGAACCAATCACCTGGTTTTCATGCACAATGACTGCCCCCACGCAGGGATTCGGACTCGTAAGTCCGATTCCATTTGAGGCCAGTTTTATGGCCATGTTCATCCAACAGTCATCCTGATTTTTCGTATTCACGCCGTTTTGTAGCATGAAAACCGGAAGAAGGACAATCACGTTGTGTGATTGAAGAATATTAGGTTTAACAATATTAAATTCCTTCTTCTTCTGCTGTGTGCCCAGTGTGAATAAGATTTTAAATGACTGTAAATGAGAGTATTGAGTATCATTTCAAATGTTAATAAATTTGGCCTGCAAATTTGTGAATAATATCTGAATAAGTTATTCACATCATACTCACAGTTAATCAACCTGGCCTTTCACAAATGGCTGTGTAGTAGGGCAGGGAGTGGAGCTGAAAAATTGTGTCATCGGCGACGGCACATTTATTCCTCATTTGAGTTATGCGGGGGATTCCATTATTGGCAGTGACGTTAATTTCGGCGCCGGAACGGTATGTTCCAATTTTCGCCATGATGGCGGCGAACACAGAATGGTGGCGGGAGGAAAGCTGGGGCTGGAAGAAACAAGCTTGGCGCTGTCATTGGAGACCATGTTCGGCTGGGTGCCAATACCGTCGTTTTGCCGGGGCGGGTTCTTCCTCCCGGTGCTTGGACCAGGCCGGGGAAGTCTTCACGGGGGCATGAATCGGGGAAAGGAATTTTCTTAATACTGAAAAGGCCGCATGCGGAAAAACGTCCAGCACCGGCGGCGGCGCATCATCAGGGCGGCCAGCCCCAACAGGCCCAGGGAAGCTGTAGCTGCTTCCGGCACGGGAAGCACGACACCGTCATAAAATTTGACGTTGTTGATATCCATAGTGCCGTTCATGGGGCGGGTATTTCCAAAAAGAAGCTCCAAACTGGGAGCCTGTCAGGGCAGGGGAGGATGGATTCCACCCGGTAATCGTACCTGCCAGAGCGCCGTTGACATACACGGAAAGCGTTTGGGAGGAAAGATCGGAAACGATGCTCAGATTAGTCCAGCTGTCCTGCTGGAGATCCGTCCAGGTCAATCCCGTATTGATATTCCCGCCAGTTTGGCCGCCGAACCCCTTATTGTAGAGGTAGAGTTCTCCGTTATTAGTGAATTCCAGCACCATGCTGTTGGATTCTCCGGAGACCGTTCCATTGGTGTACAGGCTGAAAATGTCTTTCCATTGCTGGTGGAACTCAGGTTTTTCAGGTCAAAGCTCACGGTGAAACTGCCTTGGATACCCGTTATGTTTGAGTTATAGGGAGTGCCGGAATTGCTGCCGAACGTGGCGTAATCATTGCCGGAAGTGTAATTGAAGGAACCGTTCCAGTTGGGGGCGGTTATTTGTGCTCCTTCCGCAGTTCATTCCCAGGAATAGATAGGGGTAGCCGCATGGACCATGCCTGCCGCTGCCAGTAAAAGATAAAATAATAAATGAGCGTTTCACGGAAATTCTGAAATATGGGTTAAAATCAATCCGATAGGAGGGTAGCGGATTATAAATCCGGGGTCAAATTATTTTTCTGAAAACAAATCATTTAACGGAAAAAAATTACGGAGAAGATAAAAGAAGAGAAAACAGAAACGGCATTCCTGTTGGAAAGAAAACGTACATTTCCAATAAAATTACCGCATCCTGGGAAAAAAGAGACAATATCCGGATTTATAATCCGCACAAGGATATTGAAGAAATCTGATTCTCTGGAATGGATTTTTAAGAATGCTTAAATAATTTGAAAAACCTTTTCATGCAAGATATGCCCGGAGAAATTGTATATTACTATATATAGTATGCTTTTAAAAAAATACTGCCAAATATTAGGGTTTGACGGAGAAATGGCTTGAACCATGAAAGGCACTTATGAGAAGATGCGAGGCAGATAAAAGCACAGACACATGAAGTTTACCATTTCCAAGCAAGTATTTCTCGACGGGCTGAGACAGGTTGCCAGCGTCGTGTCTTCCAAGACGACGCTGCCCATTCTTTCCAATGTCAAGATTGAAGCTGAAAACGGCCAGATACGTTTTACGGCTACTGATCTTGATGTATGCATTACTGGCGTGGTTCCCGCAAATGTGCTGCGTGAAGGCACCGTGACCCTGCCCGCTAAAAAGCTGGTGAGCATCATCAGCGAACTTCCTGAAGCCGAAGTCCAGGTGGATGTCAACCAACGCAACCAGGCTGCTGTGGAATGCGGCCGCTCCCAGTTTAAACTGAACGGCCTTCCGGCGGATGAATTTCCGGAACTGCCGTCTTTTGAGCAGGCTACTGTGTACCAGGTGGAGCAGAATATGTTGCGCGACTGTATCCGCCGGACGGAATATGCCATTTCCACGGATACGACCCGCTACGTGTTGAACGGCATTTCCCTTTCTTTCCGCAATGGTAAAATGACTTTGGTAGCCACGGACGGACGTCGTTTGGCTTTGGCGGAAACCGCCCTGGAATTTCCGGAAGAACAGCAACTGGATGCCATCCTGCCCACTAAGGCTGTCGGAGAACTCCGCCGCCTTCTGGATGAAGTGGGAACCGTCACGATCCGGTTCACACGCAACCAGGCAGCCTTTGAAATCAACGATACGCTCTTAATCAGCAAACTGATTGACGGCAATTACCCGAACTACCGGCAGGTAATTCCTACGGATTGCAAGGAAAGTATCGAACTTCCCTGCGGGGAACTGCTGGAAACAGTGCGCCGTGTTTCTCTCCTTTCCGTGGATAAAAGCACAAATATCAAGCTGAATTTTCGTGAAAACGAACTGGAAGTGGCTTCCAGCGCAGAAGGAGTGGGCGAAGCTCATGAATCGATGACGATCACTTATTCCGGAAGGCCGCTTTCCATTTCCTTTAATCCGGATTTCTTCATGGCTCCCCTGAAGACGATGGCCGGGGATACGGTCATTACGCTGAACCTCATTGATGAAATGAGTCCGGGCGTCTTGAAGATTGGCGATGAGTTCCTGTATGTGCTCATGCCGATGAGATCTCCCAATTGATTTTGGTGGCACAAAATCGTTCATACAGAGGAACAGGCGTCGTGGAGACATGACGCCTGTTTTTTTTGGCTGAGAGTGAATGGAAAAGAAATGTTATTCACATAAATGTTCTACGTGGAACATTTTTTATTTTCCATTACAGGAAAACTGTAATCTGCCTTGAAAAGACGGAACACCTGCATGGGGCGCGAGGGGCATCACCGGAAACCTCTGCGACGACGGGAGAATGCCATTATCCGGGAATGAGAAGATGCGGGGACAGCAAATATTCAGAGCGGAGAATTGACAAATTTTACTCCGTATCACTCGCCCAGCAGACCCGGAGGAGCGAACAAGTCCGGAGCAAGATGAAAGGGATAAAAACCGGATGCTTGAAGAATGGCTTCACGGACGGAGGATATGGAATTGAAACAGGAATGTTCCACATCCAGAATACGTCCGTCCTTCAGTTTAATCATCAATCCGGGTTCTGCCTCATTATTTGGTGTGCATCCTATGCGTTCAATTAATTCCCACGGTATTTCCCTGCGTGAAATGCTGTTGCCCCAGAAGATGGAAGAAGAAGTGATTGTGAGAAAATAAGGCCTGCCCATAATAACGGGAAGCCACAGGAACAGTAAAAGGGCGCCGAGAAGAAAGTTCCACCAGCCGGAACCGAAAAAAGCCCAGGCCAGGCTGCATCCCAGGGTTCCGAGGATTCTCCCTCCCAGCCGATAACTGCGGTAAAAATAATAAGTGTTCATGAGTTGCGAAGTCAATGAAACGTCAAACCGACCATGGAATAATAAGTTCCCGACCGTATTCTATAAGCTACCGCTTTATCCCGGCAAAGACAAGATGATAAGTCAGGAAATCCAGTTCAGCATGTCAGGCGGTACGGAACCGCAGGAACGTATCAGGGAAAGAAAATGCTCTTCCATTTCCGGCGGCGGAGGAAAAAGGCCAGGCAAAACTCGGCCTTCGGCAAGTTCCAGAGCTCCCTGGTTATGAAGAGCCAGGGGCGGATCAATGTAACGCATTTGCGTAGGGTCCGACAGAATAAAATTAAGAGGGCGGCCTTCGTTCAGCAGGCGGTTTTTCGGAATTTCCGGCCCCCATTCATCCTCCACACCCATATTGGCAAGCAGAACGCCGGAAGAGAAAAGCATGGCCGGGTCAATAAGTCCTGACATGGCATGCCGCTTTCCCGTAGCCGTAACGGCGCAGAAAGCATGCCTGATTGCGTCAGTAAGGGTTTCCCTGTCCGTTGCCGGCACAAAAGAGGCGGAAGCCAGAGGTTTTTTTTCCACGTCCGCTACAATGACATTCAGTTTCCGTCTGAGAGCATGCAGAGCTATTCCACGGCCAACTTTTCCATGTCCAATGACTACCAGAGTCTGTCCCTGTTCATTTTTTATTCCAAGAGATTCCAGAGCCCGGAAAAAACTTTCTCCGGTTCCAAGGCAGGTTTCTATCTGTTTAATCTTTCCGGCGTCCACCATCCACACGGGCTGCGTGCATGCCGCATAGCGTTCCGCACCCGAGCGGGTTAATTCCACATACCCGCAGCGGCTGGGAACATGGCTGAGCGCTCCGGCGCAGTCCATGACCACATCATAAGGTCCGCCTGCCCGTTCCGCTTCCACCACGGGAATTCCATATTGTCCCAATAATACGGCTGTTTCCGAGTCATAGGGCATTACCGGGGAGACCGCTACTGTCAGCTCCGCTCCTGCGGCCAGAAGAGAGGCGTATTTGGCGCAGGTATTCCGGAACACGGGAGAAGCGTCAATAATCCGGCATCCTTCCAGAGGGCGACTTTCCGACCACATTTTATACTGGTGCAGGAGAACGGGAAATTCTTCCTGCCGATAAAAGGGGAACAAATTTTCCAGAATGCGCTCCGGAGATGCAGGCATAACAAAAATCTTAGGGTTTCTCGCAGCAGAGGGTAATCCCTATCCTGTCGTTTTCCCAGAAAAACTTTGTTAAAGAAATATCTTTTGTTTAATAATTTTTAAAAGCTGTAGCCAGTTCAGGGAAGACAAAGTGCTAAGTCATCTATATTCGCTTGCAAGTATTTTATGCGCGTGTCGTGGCATGCCTGAGAACAATCTTTTTAACTGCATTGTTCACCTGTTTGATGCAGAAGTGTTTTCTTTTTGCGTAGAATAAATAGGACAGCAACTGTTAATATGGTCAACATTTCCGACAGACAAAGTGCTAGCCACGCACCGTTCGTTCCCATTGCTTCAGGCAACAGGATAAAGCATGGAATAAGAAAAACAAATCCTCGCAACAGGGCAAACAAATTGGCGAGTTTTACATTTTCCACGCTTTGGTAATAACCGATGAGCATCAGGTTGATGATGAAGAAAACAAATGCCAGGGAGAAATATGGAAATCCCTCAATGGCTATGAGCGCCGCAGTGCTGTCCGGATTGACGAACAAGCCTACCAGAATATGCGGGAACAAAATGAATGCTGCCGTCGTGACTATGCCGCAAACAACGGAGGTAAATAATGCGATCCGTTTTGTATCGGCTACGCGTTTTTTCTCTCCAAGCCCGAAGCTATAGCTGATGATGGGTTGCGCTGATTGCGCTATGGCATTGCCTACCATGAATACGAACGGAAGATAATAGTAGGCAATGCCGAACGCTCCTACTCCATTATCTCCCAGATATTTCATCAATGTGTGGTTCCCGACGAACATGAGCGTGGCCAGTGTCGCTTCAGTCAGCAAAGCGGAAGAACCGATGCGACATTGACAGACAATATTAAGGAGGGAGAACCGAAAACTTCTGATGCTCCATTTAATAGGATAAAGCCGCAGTTTATGTGCAAATTTCCATAAATAAATAAGGCCCGTGGCGCCGCTCGCAAACAGTGCTATGGTTGCGGCGAAAGCAGCTCCCGTCAATCCCCAGCCCAATGGAAAGATAAACAGCCAACCGAGTATTACGGTGATGATTGCAGCAATGATATTGCACATCATAGCCAACTTCGGAGCGCCATCCAAACGAATCATGAATAGGCAGACAGAGCACCACATCTGGAATATCAACGAGGGGATGAACCACAACAGGTATTCCCTAACCATGGGGGTAAGATGTTCGGAAGCGCCTAAAAATCGGGCTGTAGCTGACGGATATGCCATCATCAAGGCAGATGGCACGATGGCGGCAATGGTGACGAACAACAAGGCCTGAGTGACATTAAGGCGCGCTGCCCCCAGTTTTCCTTTTGATAGCTGAATGGAAGCGACTACGGATGAGCCTACGCCTGCCATGAGCCCTATCCCGGTAAACAGCATCAGCAGGGGAATGCATATATTGATAGCGGCAATGCCATCGCTTCCGATTCCGTGGCCGACGAGTATTCCGTCTACTGCCGTTACTGCCGATATGCTAAGCATCCCGAATAAGGTCGGGATAAAATACTTTCTGAATAATGTGCATACGTCCAGTGTGCCTAAATCAATTGCATTTCTTTTCATATGTGTCTGTTATTCTTATGGCTATTTTTTGCCGGGAAACAAAAAATGCCGGATAAGGTGATTGGTTTTACCCAGTCATCTTATCCGGCATTTTTATTTGCCCTCCGATGAGGATTACAAAACGCTTCTTTTCGTTGTGTGGCCGTAAAAATAGTGCAATAATTTAGGAAATATAATTTTTTTATACGTCATGTTAATGCCTTGGAAAAAATGGGATAGAAAAAAGACTGCTTTCCGGGCAGTCTTTTTAAAACAGTTTGTGTTTTGAAGGGAGCGTTTTCCCGGCAGGCTATTGTTTGCGGCCTCCGGATTCCTGTTGTTGTGCGGGAGGGATTTTCTGCGCTTCCGGCACGGGGAGCGGCGTTTTCTGGATGGTAACGGGCGTTCCTATGCTGGTTTGCCTGTAGAGGATTTCCGCAACATTTCGCGGCAAACGGACGCAGCCATGGGAAACAGGATGCCGCCGAACTTTCCCTACATGCAGGCCCAACCCCGCGTTGGTAAGACGCTGCCAATAAGGCATGGGAGAGCCGTCAAAACGACCTCCCTCCGGTATGGGATCCGTGGATTCGGCATTGTAGTTGATGCATTTGCCTTCGGCATCATACATTTTGCCGTAGAGGTTGGAAGCATGGTCTTCCTTTTTGGAGATAACGGCGTAGTCCCCCGTTTTGGTCGGATAGGCTTACGCCGGAGGAGAGGGGGAAGTCCATGGCGACCAAGCCGTCCACCAGATACTGGCCCCGTTGTTCGTCCAGGCAGACGAAGATTTTTCGGGATTTTTTCGGCTGGCGGTTCAGCAAGGTATCGTCCTTGTAGACGTCGTACGTTTTCCGGTAGTCCTTGCGGGCTACAAAATGAGCGTATGTGGAAGGATGAAACGGGTTTTTATATTCCGGAACGGATTTGTCCACGGCACGCGGATCCGGCAGGGCCGCATGACCCGTGCCGGAGTGGGAACAGGACGCCCACCCCATGAGCACCACGGGGAAGGCGGCCAGAACAAGGAGAGGCTTCATAAGTGGTGGAACCGGGAGGATCCCCCGGATTACTTGGAACGCGGAATCGTCAACTTCTGGTTGATGTGAATCAGATCGGACTTAAGGCCGTTAGCCCTTTTAAGGGCCTTGACAGAGGTGCCGTTCCTGCGGGCGATGGCTCCCAGCGTATCGCCTTTCTTCACGGTGTAGGTGCGGGCCTTGGGAGCGGATTTACGGGAGGAGCTCTTTCTGGCAGCCGTGCTGCGGGAGGATTTGCTGCCGGCCGTGCTCTTCCGCGCGGATGATTTTTTAGTGACGGAAGGCTTGGCGGGGGGATTGTAAGCGTAGCTGGAAGAACTCTGAACCGGGCTGTAATGGCCGGATTCGTAAGCGGGATCAGAGCTTTCCGCGATCCACGGCGGGATTTCGCCGCTGGCCGGTTCCGCAGTGTCGTAACCGGCCGTGGAGGAATTCTGGGTGGAGCAGGAAGAGAGGGGGGGAATACCAGCGCGGCAGCGCAGGCGCAGGTTAAAATGAATGGCGTTTTCATGTGTGCCCTGTTCATACTAATTTATGATTTCGGATTCAAGGCGGTAGCGCGGATTGTCGGGATTTTTTTTCAGACCTTGCCCAGATTATAAAAGGTTTCCGCATTTCGGGTCGTCACATGGGCCAGATCTTCCAGGTTCATGCCTCTGGCAGCGGCGATGAAACGGGCTGTATGAATGAGATGGGCGGGTTCGTTCATGCGGCCCCGGAGGGGTTCCGGGCTGAGATAGGGGGAGTCCGTTTCCAGCATGATACGGTTTTCCGGGCACCAGCTTGCGGTTTCCGCCACTACGGGGGCGTTTTTAAAAGTAGCCACCCCGGTGAAGGAGACCATGCCGTCCAGTTCGTCAAAGATCCGCATGGCCTGAGCGGTATTTCCGATGAAGCAGTGAAATACGGGACGCACGCGGCCCGCGTAGTTCCGGGCAATAGCCAAGGCGTCCTCAAAGCTCGCGGAACCTTTCCGGTCCCGCGTATGCAGGACGATATTAAGGCCCAGGCGCTCCGCCAGGTCAAAGTGCCGTTCCAGAAGGTCCTGCTGAAGGCGGTGGAATTGTTCCGTTTCCCAGCCTTGGGGCGTCCGTGGAAGTAATCCAGGCCCGTTTCCCCGATGGCGGCCAGGGGAACGTCCTGCGCCTTCCGGAAAAGCTGGTCCGCCCAGTCTGCCGGGGCGTCATGGGCATCGTCCGGATGGATGCCCAGCGCACAAAAAACCGCGCCGGGAAACTGGCGCGCCCACGCCGTGTTTGCCTCCCAGTCATCCATCCGCGCCCCCAGCGTAATCATGCGGTCAATGCCTTCCCGGAGGGCATGCTGGACGTAAGTTTCCCTGCGGGACTGGTCGAATTGAGCGGAAGCCAGATGGCAGTGCGTGTCAATAATCATGGTGTAAGGGACTGTGGCGGAACGGATGAAGTTTGTGGATATTTGCCGGCTTTGAAAAGTGCAAACGCAGAGCATGCCTGATTTTTCCTTGCCACGCGGAAGTGAAACGCACAAACTGCCCCGCATGAAATGTACGGCTTTGTGCATGTGCGCCGCCCTGCTGCCGGTGGGCTTCCTGCAGGCAGGAACCCAGCAGATAGAAGCGCCGCAGGAGGGCTCCGTTATCAGTTTCCATTTGGAAAACGATATGTTCGTGGGGGATGATGATAATTATACCAACGGCGTCCGCTTTGCGTGGATGTCCGGCACCACGTCCCGGAGCCATACGTTTTCCGGCATGCTGGGAACAGTGCTGGGCGGCACGAACGCCTCGGATTCCTGGCGGCGGTTCATGGGCATGAACGGTTCCGCCAACCTGCGCCAGCAGTGGGGTTTGGACCTGAACCAGCTCATGTACACCCCCCGGAGCAGAAGGCCACCTATCCCATCTACAACCAGCACCCCTATGTGGGCAACCTGACGCTGGGGCTGACCTCCCTAGTCAAGAATGAAGACCGGGCCAATTCCCTGGAGCTGCAGCTCGGCACCACGGGCACGAATTCCCTCGCCAAGGGCTCCCAGCATTTCATCCATAAGCTGTGGGGTATGGAGCAATGGCCCGGCTGGGCCAACCAGCTCCCTGGAGAGATGACCGCCAATTTGTTTTTCAAGCGGTATTACCGCCTGCGCGGACTGGAGAAGCGCTACGGCTCCGGTTTTGAAACGGATCCTGGCTTACTGGCATGCGGACGCCGGCACAGTAAAGGTGCAGGCGGGGGGCGGCATGTCCTTCCGCTTCGGCTATAATCTGGGCAATACTTCTCCGGAGAACAGCATTCGCGGAGCGACCAGTGCAGCGCCTCCCTTCGTTTATAACAGGATGTCCGTTTCCAATTGGGGGTATTACGGTTATATTCATGCTGCCGTGCGAGCCGTGGCTCATGACCTGTATCTGGATGGTACGGTGTTTCGTTCCTCCCCCAAGTATGTGAACAAGTATCCCGTAGTGGGAGAATGGGGTTATGGCTTCGGCTTCCGGTACAAGCGCTCGGAATTGCTTTTCGGCCTGCATTACATGACCAAGGAATACACCCAGCAGGAATCCATGCAGTGTGTGGGCGTTCTCCAGCTCCGGCATACTTTTTTAACGGCTGCGTTTGCAGGCCGTTCATAAACGCAACAGCAGCTTGCAAAGGGCAAGTTTGCTGTTAGAATTAGAATTGCGGATTCGTATGTAACAGGACAATCCGTTTGTGCATATCAACTCCGACACATATTGATTTCATGAGAACGACCAGATCCTGGCTTTTATACTGTACCGCACTGGCGGTAAGTTCCGCCATGTGCGGCCTGGGAGCACCGGGCGATTCCGCCCCCGCGCCAGCCCCCACAGGGCTGGAATGGGAACAGGAACAAAACCTGCATTTGAATAAGGAAGCTCCAACCGCCTTTTTCGCGTCTTTCAGCGATTTGCAGTCCGCCTTGAAAGTGCTGCCTGAAAACAGTAAATGGCGCAGGTCCCTGAACGGTCAGTGGAAGTTCCACTGGGCGAAGGATCCCCAGAGCCGCCCGGCCGATTTTTACAAGCCGGATTACGACGTAAAGGACTGGAAGGAGATTAAGGTGCCTTCCTCCTGGCAGACTCAGGGTTACGGCACCCCCATTTATTCCAATCAGCCGTATCCCTTTGAACGCTCCTGGCCTTATGTAATGAAGGAGCCTTCCAACAAGAATTATACGTCCTACAAGGAACGGAACCCCGTAGGTTCCTACCGCCGCACTTTTTTGAAGTGCCTGCGGACTGGGACGGCAGGGAAGTGTACATGCAGTTTGACGGAGTGGATTCCTTTTTTCTACCTCTGGATCAACGGGCAGTATGTAGGTTTTTCCAAAGATTCCCGGAATCCGGCCCGTTTTGACATCAGCCCCTACCTTAAGAAGGGGGAGAACGTGGTGGCCGCAGAGGTGTACCGCCATTCCGACGGAGCATATCTGGAATGCCAGGATATGTTCCGCCTGTCCGGCATTTTCCGCAATGTTTCCATCTTTGCGCTGCCGAAAGTTCACATCCGCGACTTTTTTTCGCACAGGCCAATCCGGTGGACCAAAGGGATTGGGCTTTGAATATTGACCATGCCAAACCGGGGACCGTGGACGGCGATTGGCGCCTTCAGGTGGATGTGGATGTTCGCAATCTGTTTCCGGCAACGGAAAAGCTGGACGGCTGCACGGTTTCCATGGCCCTGTATGACGCTGCCGGAAAACTGGTAGAACCTGTCAAGCCCAAGGATGCGCCATATGACGGCGTGTTGGAAAAGCCCTTGCGCATTACCGGCATGAAGGATTTTAAAACTTCCCTGCTGGGCATTTATTCCAAACCCAGACTATGGTCTGCGGAGGATCCCAACCTGTACACCCTGGTACTGACGCTGAAGCGTGACGGGAAGACGGAAGAAATGGTTTCCTCCCGCGTGGGTTTCCGCAATGTGGTGATTAAGGACAGCGTGTTTCTGGTAAATGGCCAGCCGGTGAAGGTAAAGGGCGTGAACCGCCATGAAAGCCATCCGGAAACAGGGCATTACGTGACTCCGGAGCAGATGGAGGAAGAAGTGCGGATGATGAAACGCGCCAATATCAACCACGTGCGCTGTTCCCATTATCCCGCGGATCCTTATTTTTATTACCTCTGTGACAAGTACGGCATTTACGTGCAGGATGAGGCCAACATCGAGTCCCACGGCTATTACTATGGCAAGGAGTCCCTTTCCCATCCCATTGAGTGGATGCCGGCCCATGTGGACCGCATCATGGCGATGGTGGAGCGCAACAAGAACCATCCCTGCGTGATTATGTGGTCCCTGGGGAATGAAGCCGGCCCCGGCCAGAATTTCCGCAGTGCGGAAAAGATGGTGAAGGCCAGGGATATGTCCCGCCCCACCCACTACGAACGCAATAATGACATTGTGGACCTGGGGTCCAACCAGTATCCGTCCGTGGACTGGACGCGTTCCATGGCGGGCAACAAGGATTTTCCCAAGCCCTACTATATTTCCGAGTATGCACACAACATGATGAACGCCATGGGCAACCTGGCGGATTACTGGGAGGCCATCGAGTCTTCCGACCGCATTATGGGCGGCGCCATCTGGGACTGGGTGGACCAGGGCTTGTACAAGACCCTGCCGAATGGAGAAAAGATGCTCTGCTACGGCGGCGATTTCAACGACCATCCAATAGCGGCCAGTTTGTGTTCAACGGCACCATCCTGTCGGATCGTACGCCGGAACCGGGTTATTTTGAAGTCAAGCACGTCTATCAGAATATTTCCACATCTTTGACGGACGACGGCAGGATTTCCATTTTCAACAAGAATTTCTTTACGGACCTTTCTCCATACGACATTACCTGGACCCTCACGGAAAACGGCAATGTAGTGGCTGAAGGCAGGCTGGACACGCCTCCGGCCGGTCCCAGAGAAAAGATTGTGGTTCCCATTCCGGACATTCCCCAGTTGAAAAACCGGAAACCGGGGGTGGAGTATGCCTTGCGCATAAGTTACAAGCTGAAGAAGGACAGGGGGTGGGCCAAGAAGGGATATGAATTGGCCTTTGACCAGCTCCAGCTTCCCGTGCAGGGAGATCTGCCTGTGTTCAAGGCTCCTGCGGGCAAAGTCAGCCTCAGCACGGACAAGCATACCGTTTCCGGCAAGGATTTTTCCGTGCAGTTTGACGCGGCCACCGGGGAACTGGCCCAGTTCACGGTAAACGGCAAGCCTCTGTTTAAAACGCCCATGGCGGTGAACGCCCTGCGCGCCGCCTCCAGCAATGAGCCGGGCGTCATGGCCAAGAGCATGGCTAACGGCCTCCGTGAACTGAAGCATGAACTGCTCAGTTACGAAGCCATTGATAACGGCAATAGCGTCACCGTCAAGCAATCCATCAAGGTAAGCGGCAAACAGGCTGAAAACATCAGCGGCTACGGCGATACCAAGACCACCATCACGGCCAGGAAACAACCCCCCTGAACGATACGAACACCCATTTCATCAATAATTTGGAATGGACCATCTATGCGGATGGAACTGTGGTCTGCCAGTCCGTACTGCTTCCGCGCGGCAATCCCCTGGAACTGCTGCGCCTGGGATACGAACTCCAGTTGCCGGCGAATATGGACAACGTAGCCTATTATGGTCGCGGGCCGGAAGAAAACTATGCGGACCGCAAGAGCGGCATGCCTCTGGGCGTGTATAAAACGACAGCCTGGGATTCTTTCTTCCCGTACGGCAGACCGCAGGATTGCGGCAATCATGAGGATACCCGCTGGGTGGCCGTTACGGACGACAAGGGGAACGGCCTGCTTTTCGGTTCCGTGGGCGCATCGTTCGCTTTCTCCGCCCTTCCGTATACCACCACGGATTTGATCCTGGCAAACCACCCCGTGGAACTGCCGAAGACGACGGATAAGACCGTTCTGGTTCTCTCTTCCGCCACGCGCGGCCTGGGGGGTGCTTCCTGCGGTCCCGGCCCTATGGGCAGGGACATCATCAAGGCCAGCAAGCCCTACCCGATGTCCTTCTTTATGCGGCCCATTACCGCCAAGTCCTACAAGGGGAAATCCGCGTGCCTGCGGCCCGGCTGGATATGACCATGCTGACCCGCACGGACAAGTATACGGTCAAGAGTGTAACCAGCCAGGAGCAGGGCGAAGCGGACGCCGAATTCGCCATTGACGGTGATCCCGGCACCTTCTGGCACTCTGAATACAATAAAACCGTGACCAAACATCCGCATGTACTGGCCGTGGACCTGGGTAAGGAGCGGGAATTCTCCGGAATCACTTATCTTCCACGTCAGGATGGCAGCAGCAATGGCCGCGTGAAAGATTATTCCGTGGACGTGAGCACGGACGGAGAGAAATGGCAGCCTGCCGCCAAGGGCCCCTTCCCGGACAGTGCTGACCTACAGGAAGTGAAATTCCAAGCTCCCGTCAAGGCGCGTTATTTCCGCTTCTCCGCCCTTAGTGAGGCGCAGGGGCGGGATTACGCCGCCGTAGCGGAACTGGATATCATTCCCGTTAAGAAATAACTCCTGCGGTTTTTACCGTTTGAACAGGCGCCCCGCCGCTCTTTCCGAGTGCGCGGGGCGTTTTATTGCCGGGCTCCATGGGTTTCCTGGAGGGAAAATGCAGAAGAAGATGGAGGATGAACAATTGGCAGAACAAAAAACCCCTGTACGGGAAATACCCGTACAGGGGTTTGATGAAAAGGGAAGCTTCTATTTCCGTTTACGGCGTACCATCAGGGCCGTCAAACCCAGTAAGCTCATGGTGGCTGTCGCGGGTTCCGGGATCAAAAGCTGGATGGTATTGTTTTGCAGATTGATGTTTCCCAGGATGCATTCGGTGTAGTAGTCAAGCTCGTTTGTTAGAGCCTGCTCCTTGGTCGTAAGCCACAGATCGAACGTCTCGGTGCCGGATATATCTATATTATCGTAATTAAGCAGACTGTCGCTGGATACGTCTTTAAAGACAAAAAGAGCTGTTTCTCCATCCTGTCCCGTCACCATTAGATAAACCGGGGATGTCAGGGAAGAAGAGTAATCTCCGGACAAGTTAAATCTGCCGTCAGCGACGCCGCCATTTTGCTCTTCCGGTATATTTGTCAACGCGCTGGTGAAGTTGTTCTGCATGCTCATCAGATCACTGTATTTCAGTTGATCCTGTGCATACGAATTGCCTTGGAAGTTCCATCGGCTGGTGGTCACATCATAACTCCAAGTACCGCTGCTGAAGGTACCTAAAATGGCATTGCCTGCATTTAGCGGTTCTCCGAGAGAATTGATTAGGGAATATGCGGAGGAATCGTCATTGCTGATATTGAAACTGTCCGCTAAGGCAATTTCTCCAGAAAAGAGAGCAGGCGGTGAAAGCATTGGTGAAAAGGGAGCGATAGAACATGGCTGGTTATTTGTTGGTTTGATGTTTGCTGGACACCGTGATGTAGGAAGGTGTCTTGGAAGATTCGTAGTAGATGGAAAAAACTCCGCTGAAGGGGATATTGGAAACGTCCTCTCCATTGTCCTGACGTTTCCAGGAACCGTTGTTGTTGACGACCTTGACCATGGCATTTTTGTCATCTGCGGGAATGTTGATGACGGCGTCATCAGGCAATTGCAAAGCTATTTCAGCCAAAGTCTGGGAAAGGGGCAGGCGAGTGTGAAGAAGGGAATTGAATGTGGGAACGACCAGCTTCTGATTCTTCAGGGATACTTCCCCAATGACCACAGCTGTAACATCGGAACCAGCTTTGCGCGTAATGGTCAGGGGTTCATGGCTGAACACCGGCATATTGCCGATATTTTCCGTAGATCCCCTTCTTCTCCATTCATTTCCAGAATAATAAGCGGCAAGCTTGGTGGTTGCCGAATTAAAGATATTAACCGTGTCTGCAGACATGGCGGAGCCGCTTTTCAGGCCAAACTGGTTGTCTTCTCCAAGAATATCATCCAGAGTGCGCGCCTTGCGCAGGACATATGAATCGGGGGGAGTGCCCTTGCTTACCAGATCAGAAAGAAGGCGGTCATCCACTTTAATGGAATGCTCCGTCCAGCTGGCTCCCGGTTTTTTCCAACCATCCCGGTTTAAGGGAAGAGCTATAACTTCATTGCCGAAGTGAAGAACCAGCACATAGGCGGAGTTTTCATTCATCAGGTCGTTGAAATTAACGTCCGGGTCCGTGATGGTGACTTTATTACCGGAAATGGTAATGTTGCCTTCTTCAAGGGTGTGCTGTACCAAGGCTTCCGGATGCACCCCTAAACCCAGATAACCCGTTGCTTTGGCGTACAGGGTTGTCTGGATATAGCCGCAGGGCGTACTGTAAGCCGTTTCCGCATGCAGGGAGGCGATTGTTGCCGGAAGCAACGCGCATGCGCAGAGAGAGGCTGGCAGACAATGTACCGGATTGATAAACATTAACCCATTAAGAAGAAAGGAAATCGTTTGTCAATTAGGAAAGGGGGAAACATTCCGTTTTTCATTTGTCAGACTTTTCCCCGGATGGAGGAAGCTTTCAGGTTTGTCCGGGGGATGGCCCCGGGATTTGAAGCGCAGGAAGGGCTGCCGCCGCTTTTTTCAATGCCTCCGGAACAGTAACTTCCAATGGCCGGACACAGGAAAAACAGGACGGAGGCAGGGTGGTAGAGATACGGTGCGGAACCTGGAAGGGGAAAATCATGAAAAAAAGATTTCAGGAATGCTTGGCAGAGGAAGGGGTGGGGAGAGCCTGAAAACAGGGGAGAGGATTTAATAAAATTTTAATGTTTTTTCCGGGTTGTTTTATTTGCGCCCTGAACGTTCTTCCATTAGGTTGATTCCAACATTCAAGCCGGATATCATTCCGATTCCTCTTTTCATGTTTTCAGAAACGCATTCGGACAGCCAGCGGGCGGACAGGATTCTGGCCTCCATCCGGAGGGAGGAAGCCCGTCCCGGCCGCGGCTTGCTGAAAATCTTCTTTGGCATGGCGCCGGGAGTAGGCAAAACATGCGCCATGCTGGAGGCGGCCATTCAGGCGGCGGACAAGGGCGTGCAAGTCATTATCGGCGTGGCGGAATCCCATGGGAGGGAAGATACGATGCGGCTCATTGGCAGGCTGCCGCGCCTTCCCATGAAAAAGATGGTTTACCGGGGAGTGGAAATGGAGGAATTTGATTTGGAGGAGGCATTGCGCGTGAAGCCCCAGCTTATTCTGGTGGATGAACTGGCGCATACCAACGTCCCGGGAATGCGCCACAGGAAACGCTATCAGGACGTGGAGGATTTGCTGGCCGCGGGAATAGACGTTTACACCACGCTGAACGTGCAGCATCTGGAAAGCCGTTCCGATACCGTTCACGACATTACAGCCGCCCCCGTGCAGGAAACCGTGCCGGATTCCGTATTGGCGGAGGCGGATTGCATCCAGCTGGTGGACATTACTCCGGATCAGCTGCGGACGCGCCTTCGGGAGGGGAAAGTGTACAGCGCTCCCCAGGCTTCCGCCGCTCTGGATCATTTTTTCAAGGAGTCCAATTTGACGGCCCTCCGGGAACTGGCCCTGCGCATCGTAGCGGAGAAGGTGGACCATGAACTGACGGAGGTGCGTACCATTTCCGGGGACCGCTCTATCTGGCGCAGCGGGGAACGTCTGATGGTGGCGGTAGGCCCCAGCCCGTTTTCCGCCCGGCTGGTACGCTGGACGCGCCGCATGGCTTATGCCCTGAACGCTCCGTGGATAGCCCTTTCCGTAGATACGGGCGTGCCCTTGCCTCCTGAACAGCAGCAGCGGCTGGACGCCAATCTGGAATTGGCGCGGCGGCTGGGCGCGGAAGTGATCGTGATGCCCGGTTCCGATTTGGCGGAAACGCTGCTCCGCATGGCTTTTTTAAGAAATGTCAGCCAAATTGTGGTGGGCAAACCGCAGGAAAGCTACCTGTGGGGCCTGGTGCGGCCCATATCCCTGGTGGATAAGCTGGTGAAGGGAAGCGACCAGATTGATATTTACGTGGTTCCCGCCGCTTCGGGACCGGGCCGTAACCGTTGGAAGAGCTGGCACCGGAAAACGGAGAAAGATGGCCGGGATTACTGGCTGGCCGCAGGCGTGACAGCGGCCGTCACGGGTGCCGGCCTGCTGGTTTCCGCATTTACCGGTTATTTTGCTCCCGGTTTCCTGTATTTGGCCGGAGTAGTGGGGCTGGGCTTTTTCATCCGTTCCCGCTGGGCCATGCTTCTGGCCGCGGCGCTGAGCGTCCTGTTATGGAACCTGTTGTTTATTCCCCCGGTGATGACGTTCAAGATAGAGCGGCTGGAGGACGCCTTGATGTGCTTCTTTTTTTTTTTTGGTGGCCCTTTCTACGGGACGGCTCACTTCCCGCCTGAGGATCCGCGAGCGGGAAGAACGGGAACGGGAAAAAAAAAGACCAATGCCCTGTTCCTGTATTCCCGGGCCATTGGATCCGCTTCGGACGTGCCTTCCCTCATTTCCGTCGCGGCCGGACAGATCAGCCAGATTATGGGGGTGCGCCTGGCTGTCATGACGCCGGAAGGAGGCGGCGGTAAGCTGAGGCTTTGGGAGACCGGCGGAGAGTACGCCATGGATGAGAAGGAATGGAGCGTGGCAGTCTGGTGTATGGACCACCGCCGCCCCGCAGGAAGGTCTACGGATACGATCCCGGTAGCGGAAGGGTTTACCTTCCCATGATGTCCGGGGAGCGTTGCATGGGCGTACTGGGCGTAAGGCCAGAGGAAGGGGAGTGCCTGACGGCCGGGCAGAAGGATTTGCTGGAAAGCATGGGAGCGCAGCTGGCCATGGCGCTGGAGCGTGAAGAATTGAGGGCGGAACGGGCGCGTACGCGGCTCATGGAAGAATCGGAAAAAAACTGCACCGATCCCTGTTGGACAGTGTTTCCCATGAGTTCAAAACGCCTTTGGCCGTGATTGAGGGCGGCTGTGAAAAATTGGCCGGACGTGCCGCGTCCGCACCGGAGGAGCGGGAAGAATACGGGGAAATTTTACTGGCCGCGCGCCGTCTGCGCCGCCTGGTGAAGAATTTGCTGGATGTGAGCCGCCTGGAATCCGGCGCTTTGAAACCCAAACTGGACTGGTGCGATCTGGGGGATGTTATTGAAGGGGCTCTGGCTGCTACCAGGGAAGCACGCCGGAATCATCCCGTCTCTGTTTTCCCTGCCGCCGGACTATCCGCTGGTGAAGGCGGATTTTTCCCCTGATGGAACAGGTACTGGTCAATCTGCTGTTGAATGCCTGCGTACATACTCCTGAGGGAACCTCTGTTACGTTGCAAGGTGGTACCGGCTCCGCGCGCGGCCAGGTTTGGCTGGATATTCATGACATGGGGCCGGGCATTCCTCCCGAACGGGCGGAAACCATTTTTGAGCGCTTCCGGACGACGCGGCCCGGTGGTTTGGGCCTGGGGCTCCCCATTGTGCGCGGGTTTATGGAAGCTCAGCGCGGTGCCGTCTCCCTGGTTCCCGTTTCCGCCGGAACATGTTTCCGGCTTGTCCTTCCCCTGGTGGAGCACGATAGTGTTCCTGAAGAGTAATTCCTCCTGCCTCATGAGCAACTTTCCTGCAGATATCCTGATAATTGACGATGAACGGCAGATACGCCGTCTTCTGAACCTGACGCTGACCGGCGCAGGCTACCATGTCCGCGAGTGTGAAAAACGGGCAGCTTGGCTTGAGTGAGACCGCGCTGAAGCGGCCGGATGCCATTATTCTGGATCTGGGGCTTCCGGACATTAACGGCCTGGAAGTGCTGAAACAGCTTCGGGAGTGGACTCAGGTTCCTATCCTGATTCTAACGGCTTGGGACAGGGAGGATGAAAAGGTGGATGCCTTGGATGCCGGGGCGGATGATTACCTGACCAAGCCGTTCAGCGGCCGTGAATTGCTGGCGCGCCTGCGCGTGATGCTTCGGCGCAATCGTCCGGACCGCGAGCCGTCCGTATTCCGGCTGGGTCCCATTGTCGTGGATCTGAGTTCCCGGCGCGTGGAGAAGGGGAAATAGGAAATTCATTTAACCTCCAAAGAGTACGGAATTCTGCGCCTGCTTCTGCTCCATCAGGGCAAGGTGATGACCCATCGCCAGCTGCTCCGTGAAATTTGGGGCCCCCAGCATGAGGAGGACACACACTATCTGCGGGTGCACATTGCCCACCTGCGCCAGAAGCTGGGATTCCGATCCGGAAAACCGCATTATCCGCGCGGAATCCGGCCTGGGTTACAGAATTGTGGCGGATGGAGCCGAGTAGCCCTTGTCCCGTTTTACTGGGCTGGAAAAAATAGCGGCGCATTATCTGCGGCAGCCGGAAAATATATTTTTTCATAACGGTTGGAGAATGTGGCTTAACTTCACGCAGTTCAACATGCTGTGTAGGCTCCAAGACGTATTCAATACGTCTTTATGAAGATTAAGTACAACGCAAGAAACGTAGGAGCCGCAGCCCTGGGCTGCGCCATGATAGCAGGAACCGTCTGCGCAGGAGAGGAAACGGTTTCTCCGTCGATAGCCTCCCTGACAAACATGCAGGAGGCCGCCATACCTTCCACAGACGCGGACTGGGCCTTTTCCTTCTCGGCGGGGTGGTCCAGCAAGTACGTAACGGAAGGTCTGGACTGCCTGCCGGGCAGCGGCATCTGGGAAGTGGCTCCGAGCATTTCTTGGAAGAATCTTACGTTCAGCGCCTGGTATGCCGGAGGAGATTCCGCCAATTACGATGAACTGGACCTGGTTCTGGGTTACGCCTGGAATCTGGGGAAGTGGACTGTCAATCCCTGGTATGAGCACCAATTCTATTTTACGCAGGATTATAATGTGGCCAATCCGGCGCTGACGGTCTCCTATGCCGTAACGGATTGGCTGGCTGTAGGAGCGGAAACCCAGGTGAAAGTGGAACACCAGGATTTTGAAGCCTATTACAGCGCCTTTGTGCGGTTGGAGTGGTCCCCCCTGGAAAATGTGACCGTGGTTCCCATGGTCAGGTACGGGTACAACGGCGGTTATAACGTGGACTATGATGACGGCTCCAACTGCATTGACTGGAGCCTGGGTGTGACGTGGAGGTTTGCAGAACATTATACGCTTTCCGGCTCCGTCAATTATTCCCAGGCGGCTACGGTGCTGCGTCACAGGGATGCCGGAGACGAATTCTGGGTGGGATTCCGCCTGGGCGTGGAGTTTTAACGGCGCATCGGCGTTAAAAAACGGGCTTCCGGAGAGGAATTAATAATTTCTTAATGTCCGGAGGTCCTTTGTTAACTACCCGGAATTTCCAGAATACGCGTAGAGTTGCGTTGTGTCCTCACACGACTTGTTAATCATTGTCCTGTTCATAGGCATACTGGTCTCTTTCACCCCGTTTCTCGGAAAATGGCTGGCAAGTGTTTTGATGGGAAGGCAGACATGGCTTTCCCCGGTTCTGGGTCCCGTGGAGCGCTGCGTCTACCGTATGGCCGGAGTGGACCCCACCCGCGAAATGGACTGGAAAAAGTATCTGACGGCCGTTCTTTTGTTTAACGCCGCTGGATTCCTCGTCCTTTTTCTTTCCCTGCTGTGCCAGAAATGGCTGCCTCTGAATCCCGCCGGAACGGAAAATATGCGGTGGGATATAGCCTTGAATACGGCCATAAGCTTCGTGACCAACACCAACTGGCAGTTCTATTCAGGGGAAGGGCCGGAAGGCGTCAGTTATTTTGTTCAAATGACCGGGCTGGGCGTGCAAAATTTCGTCAGCGCCGGCACGGGAATTGCCGTCATGTCCGCCCTGATCCGCGGGCTGGAAAGGAGATGCGCTTCTACTCTGGGGAACTTCTGGACGGATCTGACGCGCAGCACGTTGTATTTTTTGGTTCCTGTTTCCACGGTCATTGCTCTTCTGCTGGTCTCCCAGGGTGTGGTGCAGTCCTTTGACGGACCCATTGCCGTGCCGGGCATGGATGGCGTGGAACAGATGATACCCAGTGGCCCGGCGGCATCCCAGATAGCCATCAAACAGCTCGGAACAAACGGCGGCGGCTTTTTTTCGGGAACAACAGCACACATCCTTTTGAAAACCCCACGCCCTTCAGCAACATGGTTGAAATGATTTCCCTGCTTCTGGCCGGCTGCGCCTGCCCATACGCCTACGGCGTCATGATTGGAAAAAAGGGCAGGGGTGGATTATCTTCGGAGCCATGATGATTCTGCTTGTGGCGGCCATTGTCTTGTCCCAGTGGGCGGAACATGCGGGAAACCCGCTTTTCCCGGGCATGAAAATGCTGGAAGGCAAGGAAGTGCGCCTGGGCGTTACGAACAGTTCCCTCTGGTCCGTCGCTACGACGGCATCTTCCAACGGGTCCGTGAACTGCATGCATTCCAGCATGTCCCCGCTGGGCGGCGGCATTGCCCTGTTCAATATGTTGCTGGGTGAGGTAATTTTCGGAGGTCTGGGCTGCGGCTTGTACGGCATGCTGATGTTTGCCATGATTACCGTGTTCCTGTGCGGTTTAATGGTGGGGCGAACCCCGGAATTCCTGGGCAAAAAAATGGGAGCCCGGGAAGTGTGCTGCTCCATGGTGGGTGTCCTGCTCCCCGGCATGGCCGTCCTGGTCATGAGCGGGCTGGCCGCCGCTACGGAAGCCGGGCGGGCGTCCATCTGCAATGCCGGCCCCCACGGGCTGACGGAAATCCTGTACTGCTTCGGTTCCCAGGCCGGGAATAATGGAAGCGCCTTTGCTGGTCTGGCTGTAGGGGATACGCCTTTTTATTCCCTGCTGGGCGGTTTGGCGATGCTGCTGGCCCGTTTCGGAACCATTATTTCGGTGATGATGATTGCTGGCAGCATGGCATCCAGGAAAATTTCTCCGCCGGCCCAGGGTACCATGGGGACGGATAACCTGATGTTCATGGTTCTGCTGGTAGCCGTCGTGCTGGTTGTAGGAGCCCTCACCTTCTTCCCGGCCTTGGCTCTGGGACCTATTCTGGAGCATTTGCTCTTGTATTCGGGAACCATGCTTTAAGGCGTATTCGCCGATAATCCGGATGTTTATGATCATGAAGGAGAAAAAAGAGTCAATCCTGGTATGACGGAGCCGTGTTGAAAACAGCTTTCCGGAATGCGTTGCGCAAATTTGACCCGCGCGTCCTGTCTAAAAACTTCGTGATGTTTATCACGGCTGCCGGCGCTGATGGCAACGATTGCCCTTATCAGGGATTTGGCTGCCGGGCAACCCTTCGGCTTTACTTTGCAAATCGCGCTCTGGCTCTGGTTCACCGTGTTTTTCGCCAACTTTGCGGAAGCGCTGGCGGAGGGCCGGGGAAAGGCGTATGCGGACGCTCTGAAAGAAATGCGCGTTTATGTGAACGCCCGTTTGCTGACGGACAAGGGAACGGAGGAAATCGTCTCCGTTTCCGAATTGCGCAAAGGGGACAAAGTGTTGTGCGAGGCCGGGGATATCATCCCCCTGGATGGAGAGGTGATAGAAGGCATCGCTAGCGTGGATGAATCCGCCATTACCGGGGAATCCGCTCCGGTCATCCGTGAGAGCGGGAGGGACCGCAGCGCTGTAACGGGAGGAACCCGTGTAATCAGTGACGGCATTGTTATCCGTATTACCGTGGAACCGGGCCATACGTTCCTGGCCCGCATGATTTCCATGGTGGAGGGGGCCAGCCGGCAGAAAAAAACGCCCAATGAAACCGCTCTGGGCATCCTGCTGGTGGCGCTGACCATTGTTTTTCTTGCCGTGGTTTTTTTCCCTTCCCGCCATGGCCGGATACATTGAGGATTCTGCCCGGACGCTAGGCTTCAGGGCGGAGGGCCGTATTTCCCTGCCCATCCTGGTCTCTCTTCTGGTATGCCTGATTCCGACGACGATCGGCGGATTGTTAAGTGCTGTTGGTATCAGCGGCATTGACCGGCTTGTGCGCCGGAATGTGCTGGCTGTGTCCGGGCGCGCCGTGGAAGTAGCCGGGGACATTGATGTGCTGATGCTGGATAAAACCGGAACCATCACCTTCGGCAATCGAATGGCGAACGAATTCCTGCCTGCACCCGGTGTGGATGACCTGCAGCTGGCGGAAGCTGCCCAGCTTGCTTCCCCCTGTCCGATGAAACGCCGGAAGGCCGCAGCATCGTAGTGCTGGCTAAAAAACAGTTTGGAATCCGGGGCCGCCATATGGACGCGGACCATATTGCTTTTATCCCGTTTTCCGCTTCCACCCGCATGAGTGGCGTGGATATTGCGGAGCACGACGGCCGTCCGGCCGTTTCCATCCGGAAAGGAGCGGCGGAAAGCGTGGCGCAGTGGGTGAAAATCCGGGGCGGAACTTTCCCGCAAGAGGTGGAAATGATGGTGCAGAATGTCGCGCGTGTCGGCGGTACGCCGCTGGTAGTGGCCCGGGGAAAAGACGTGCTGGGAGTCATTTATCTGAAAGACATCGTCAAGGGCGGCATCAGGGAACGCTTTGCCCGGCTCCGGGCCATGGGCATCCGGACTGTCATGGTGACAGGGGACAATGCCCTGACTGCCGCATCCATTGCGGCGGAAGCCGGCGTGGATGACTTCATGGCGGAAGCTACGCCTGAGATGAAGCTGGCGCGCATTCGTGAGGAACAGGCTGCCGGCCGCCTGGTGGCCATGACCGGGGATGGAACTAATGACGCTCCCGCCCTGGCCCAGGCCGATGTGGGTGTGGCGATGAACACTGGAACGCAGGCCGCCCGGGAGGCGGGCAACATGGTGGACCTGGACAGCAATCCGACCAAGCTGATTGAAATCGTAGAAATCGGCAAGCAAATGCTGATTACCCGCGGCGCGCTGACCACCTTTTTCCTTCGCCAATGACGTAGCCAAATACTTTGCCATCATTCCCGCCATGTTTGCCGGCCTCTTTGTGGCTGACGGCATGGCCAGTGGACCTCTTTCCGCCCTGAACATAATGGGCCTGAATTCCCCGCAAAGCGCCATTCTCAGCACTGTGATTTTTAATGCCCTGGTCATCGTAGCGCTGATTCCTCTGGCCTTGAAAGGGGTTTCCTACCGTCCGGCGGGAGCGGCCTCCCTGCTGAAGCGCAATATCCTCATTTACGGGGTGGGCGGCCTGATTGCTCCTTTCATGGGCATCAAGCTTATTGATATGGTCATCAATGCATGGCGCCTTGTTTGAAAATCCAATCTAACCTGCTGAATTATCATGAAGTGGACATTTCCCAATCTGCGCCTGTTTCTGTCTCTGGCCGTCATTACCGGAGGCATTTACTCTTTGGTCGTTACGCTGGTCAGCCTGATTTTTTTTTCCTCATCAGGCTCATGGTTCCCCTAATCCGGAATGAACGGGGGAAATTATCGCTTCGGAGCTTGTCGCACAGCCTTTTATCTCCGCCAAATATTTCTGGCCCCGGCCCTCTGCCGGAGAATACGCTACCATGCCTTCCGGAGCCAGCAACCTCTCCTGGACTTCCGGGAAGCTGGTCAGGACGGTGGCGGAGCGCAGGGCGGCTCTGCTGAAAGCCCACAGTCTGCCGGAGAAAACGCCTGTCCCTGCGGACATGCTTTTTGCTTCCGGCAGCGGTTTGGAGCCTTTTATCTCTCCGGAAGCGGCGGAATTTCAATTGAACCGTGTTGCCTCCACGCGCGGAGTGCCTCCGGAAAAAATCCGGAAACTGGTGTCTGAACACTTCGTCCGGGGCGGAATTTTGGGGGAAAACGTAGTCAACGTGATGACCCTGAACGCTGCGCTGGATACATTGTTCCCGATGAGCGGGATGTAATTGACCGCCCCGGTTCGGAAAATATCCTGGCGGAAAAATCGTCCGGCATCAGCCGGTGCCTTGGTTCCGCGTCTTTCTCCGGTTACCGGGGCGGTTTTCTTATTGGATTTTTGTCAGTTTGGCCTAATTTGTTGAAAAACAGAGACAATAAATTGGCCGGCGTGCGGTATGCTGCCGGATAATCCTTTCAGAATGCAGCAATAGGGGGGGCGACATCCTCTCGTTAGTTTTATTAGGCTGATATGAAGTTTCTTCAGCCCCAAATGCGGCTGTTTACAAATAGTCCTCCCTTGGCGGTGTGCACACATCGACCACCTCTCCGCTTCCCATCCCCTCACAGGAACGAGGCGTATTGTCCGGTATGGCGTAGCTGTCCCCTGCATGAAGCAACACTTCAATATTCTTCTCCGGCATTTCCATGTTCAGGCGGTATTTGCCTGAAATGACGTACCCGCATTGTTCATGCGGATGTTGGTGGGTAGAGGCGAAGTTGCCTTTCACATAGTACATCTTTGCTGCCATTGATTTCTCTCCGACAGCGAGCGAATCCAGTGAAACGCCCTTGAACACTTTCTTCGATGCGTCTTCCTTGCGAACGATGACTTTATTATTTTTTATGATTTCCATATCAATACGTTATCTTCAGTTCCATCTGGATGTTTCCGCGTTCGTATGCCGGGTGATTTTCCGCAAGTTCCTTGAATCCCAGCTTTTTATATGTGTGTATGGCGGGTTTGAGCAGGGTGTTGCTTTCAAGAAAAAAAAAATTTTTCGCCTTCATGTCCTTTGCTTTGTCTATAGCTGCATGGCAAAGTATTTCCCCGATGCCTTTGCCCTGCGCATGAGGGTGAACGGCAAGTTTCGCCAGTTCATAATCATATACCGGGTCATCCATTTTGCAGAGGGCACAAACTCCGACGGGCTTTCCCCTGTAAAGGGCTACAAAGATAAAGCCTCCTTTGTTGATAATATATTCCTGCGGATGATCAAGATAGTCCAGATCGTGCGGTTCTATCTTCCAATGTTGCGTAATCCACTGTACGTTAAGTGATTTAAACGTATTCTTGTAACACGGTTCGTAAGGAATTACCCTGATATGCTCCCTTTCCCTCATTTTCCGGGCTTCTTTGACCCGTTGCAGCAGGCTCTTCTCAGCGAGCCGGTCTTCCCATTCGCCGATAGCTCTCCACAAATCATGGCGCGTTTCCTTGGAAATATCCTCTACGGCGACCTCCACGTCTTTGCAGAGCTCTGTCAGCATGGCGGCAACCCTTTTCCCATGTGGAGACAGGGCGATGACGGTGCGTCTCTTGTCCTTCTGGTCTTCAAGGCCTTTCACCAATCCTCTTGCCGTCATTTCTCCAACGATATTGCTCACGGATGGATGACTGTGCCCTATTTCCTTAGCTATGCCCGTTATTGTTTTCTCTTTCCCGCCGGCTAAAACGAAAAGCAGGGGAAACCACTTTGGCTTTATGTCAATGCCGTATAATTCATAAATTTGACTTGCATCAGACGTCACAGCATCCGTCAGCATGCGCAGCCTGCTTCCAATGGCTATTTTACCTGTCCTATTGAAAAAATCCATATCTTTCCGTTATTAAATACGTAACTGATTACGTAACTAATATGCCATTATCATGCGAGCAAGCATTTTTTCACATTTTAGTCTTCTTGCAGGTGGGGAATATCGCTGTATCCATCAATGGAATGGAAAAATCCGTCTCCTGTCAGTCGGGTAGGCTGCGAACGTGGTATTTGGCATTGCCGCCCTTGCCCACGCGATTATTTTGGAGCATGGGCAAGGGCTGTTCCTGCGTTTCTATCCGGTACGGGGCTGCCGTTCTTTCCGGAAATATTTTCCTTGGCGTTCAGGATTTACACTATTGCCGGGATACCGGATGCGCCAGCTCCATGAGAAAGCGGGACAGGATTTCCTTGTCAGGGCGGACTCTCCAATAATCCGTTGAGCGTGCAAGTGATATTGCGGGGAATCCGGAGGGGCAAAAAATTTTTAGATAACAGGAAAAATCCTGTTTTTCCATTCAACGGTTGGAGTTATTCTTATGTCTAAAATACCAACATACCATGCTTAACAATCTAACAACAAAATTTCAGGAAGCGCTGATGCAGGCGCAGCAAACTGCAGGCCGGCTTGGAAAACCGGAAATTTCTTCTCTGGACGTTCTGGTGGCGTTACTGGAGCAGGAAGGCGGAATTCTTTCCCCTATTCTCCGCAAAGCCTCTTGCGATCCGGGGCTGCTTCTCCAGGCAGCCCAAAGGGAGGTTTCCCACGAACCTACTCAAAGCGGCGCCACCACCCAGCCGCAGATGGGGCGTGACCTGGCTACCGTCATGCAGGCTGCGGAAGAGGAACGCAAAAAGCTCAAAGACGACTACCTCAGCGTGGAACACTTCATGCTTGGGGCGTTGGACACGCAAAACAAAGTGCACCAGTTGACGGACACCTTTGGGCTGACCAAGGATAACTATCTGGCCGCCATGAAGGAAGTGCGCGGCAACCAGCGCGTGACGGACGACAACCCGGAAGGCAAATACCAGACGCTGGAAAAATATGGGACGGACCTGACGGCCCGCGCCCGCGCCGGTAAAATTGACCCCGTCATCGGCCGTGATACGGAAATCCGCCGCGTTTTGCAGATTCTTTCCCGCAGGACGAAAAACAATCCCGTCCTGATCGGGGAGCCCGGCGTTGGCAAAACCGCCATTGCGGAAGGTCTGGCGCGGCGCATTGTCAACGGCGACGTGCCGGAAAGCATGCGCAACAAGCGCATTGTATCCCTCAACATCGGCTCCATGCTTGCCGGAGCCAAATATCGCGGTGAATTTGAAGAACGCTTGAAATCCTTCCTTAAGGAAGTAACGGATTCCAACGGTGAAATCATTCTGTTTATCGATGAACTGCACACCATCGTAGGCGCGGGCGCCAGTGAAGGGGCGGTGGATGCCTCCAACCTGCTCAAGCCCGCCCTGGCCCGCGGGGAACTGCGGACCATCGGCGCGACGACACTGGACGAATACCGCAAATACATTGAAAAAGATGCGGCTCTGGAACGTCGGTTTCAGCCCGTCATGGTCTCCGAACCCAGCGTGGAAGATACCATCGCCATCCTGCGCGGCTTGAAAGAACGCTATGAAGTCCACCATGGAGTGCGTATTACGGACGCTGCCATCGTAGCGGCGGCCACCCTTTCCGACCGTTATATTTCCGACCGTTTTCTGCCTGACAAGGCAGTAGACCTGGTGGATGAAGCGGCAGCCCGCCTCAAAATTGAGCTGGACTCCATGCCCACGGAAATTGACCAGATTGAACGTGAGGCCATGCAGCTTGAAATGGAACGGCAGGCGCTGGCGAAGGAAGAAGACGCCGACAGCAAGGCCCGTTTGGAAAAAATCACCAAGGACCTGGCCGACCTGAAGGAAAAATCCGGTTCCATGATTGCCAAATGGAAAAGCGAAAAGGAAGTGCTGGACGCCGTCCGCAGGGAACAGGAAAAAATAGAAGCCCTCAAGCTGGAAAGCGAAAGGGCCAAACGTATGGGTGACCTGACCCGCGCGTCGGAAATCACCTATGGCGAACTTCCGGAAGCCCAGCGCGCCCTGACGGAAGGCAAGGAAAAGCTCAGTAAAATGCAGAAAGAAGATGGAGGGCTGCTGAAGGAGGAAGTCACGGAAGGAGACATTGCCAAAGTGGTTGCCACCTGGACCGGCATTCCCGCCGCCCGTCTGCAGGAAGGGGAGCGTGCCAAGCTGGTGCACATGGAAGAGCGTCTGGGCGCCCGCGTAATCGGGCAGAAACAGGCCGTTAAGGCCGTATCCGACGCCGTGAGACGCGCCCGCGCCGGGCTGCAGGATGAAAACAGGCCCATCGGCTCTTTCCTGTTCCTGGGACCCACCGGCGTGGGCAAGACGGAACTCAGCAAGGCGCTGGCGGAATTCCTCTTTGACAGTGAGAACGCCATCGTTCGCATTGACATGTCCGAATACATGGAAAAACATTCCGTCGCGCGCCTCATCGGGGCGCCTCCCGGATACGTGGGGTATGAAGAAGGCGGTCAGCTCTCTGAAGCCGTGCGCCGTCGTCCGTACTGCGTGGTTCTCTTCGATGAAATTGAAAAGGCCCACCCGGACGTCTTCAACGTATTGCTCCAGGTGCTGGACGACGGCCGCATTACGGACGGCCAGGGTCGTACGGTTGACTTCCGCAACACGGTCATCATCATGACCTCCAACATCGGCAGCCAGTACATCCTCAATGAAGCCAATGCGGAACAGAGGGAAGCCAAGGCCCTGGAAGCGTTGCGCGGTCACTTCCGTCCGGAATTCCTGAACCGCATTGATGAAATCATCATCTTTGACCGGCTCACGGCGCAGGAACTCAAGGGCATTGTGGACATTCAGCTTCAGCGTGTCCGCAGGCGCCTGGAAGCCAAGGGCCTGTTTTTGCGCATGACTCCGGAAGCTACGGCTCTGGTGGCGGATCATGGTTTTGATCCTGTGTATGGAGCCCGTCCTCTCAAACGGGCCATTCAGCATGATCTTCTGGACCCGCTCAGCCTCAAGCTTCTGGAAGGAGACTTCCCGGAAGGAACGGAAATCGTGGTACGGGAAAAAGACGGCAAACTGGACTTCACCAAGGAGAAAAGATAATTGCATTTCTCGGCATGTTGCCGGAAAAACAATGAAGGGCGTCCCCTGAGAGGGCCGCCCTTCTGATATAAAGATTCCCGCTTCCGGGAGCTGAAGAAAATCTGCTGCGCGGTTAAATCTGGGACAGAGCGTCGTCAGCAACGGCGGCGGCGCAAAGCGAGTGCGGCCAGCCCTAGGAGGGAAAGCGTAGCGGTAGCGGGTTCCGGAACCATGTTCCAGCCCATGGAACGCATTAATCCCACTTCTCCATCCGTCAGGGTGCGATGATAGGTATCCGGTGAGATGGAATACTGCATAAGGGCGTCTGGATCGCTCGTGCTGTCAATGTGGGCCATGCTGGACCCTTCCGACCATGTGGTGGGGTTATAGACAGTAAGCCCCGTATCGCCCAGAGACAAAGTTTCCCCTAGGGTAAATGCCGTATTCCCATTTCCGGCTTTTTCTACGATGGACTGGCCTTCTTGGTTGGTTAACAGGGAATCATACTTGGTGTACAGCATGGTGCTGTAGGTTGTGGAAGCGCTTCCGGATTGGACTTGGAAAGTGCCTGTCTGCGTCGCCAGGGAAAGAAAACCAACGGCATGCCCCACTTCATGGGTCAGGATGCTTTGAAAATCATATTTTCCCGTATGCTCCGCCAATAAGGCGGCCCCATAATAAAGGGAAGCCAAATGAGAGGTATTGCACTGGATGTAAATATCATAGCCTGAGGTAGTCCTTGTGCTTCCATCGCGCCATACGGCCTCGGCCATGGTGGAAACCTGTTGTGGCTTGTTTGACAGGTAGTAGTAATAAGGGGAATAAGCGGAGGCTATGGTGGAGGAATCGGCTCCGTCGTACCAGGTGAGGCCTACGTTAAGCGTTCTTCCCGCGGGTGGAATTAATCAGGGTATTCCATGTGTTCAACGCCCGTATGGCGGAATCTATCTGATCACTGGTCCAGGTATGAGTACTTGAAGAATCAAAAAAAAATCCCTTCTCCCCGGAATCTAGGAAGGTGCATGAAAAAAGTGGAGCCTATATTAACTGTCTGTACAGCAGATGAGAAAAAAAAGTGCTTCCCAAGCAGAAAACAGTGCAGAGAATGCCAATTTGGAATGAACTTTTCATAGATAAAAAATAATAAACCCTTGAATAGCAAAAAAAAAATCCTTTCTGTTCAAGTGAAAATAAATCAAGTCTGCTTCTTTTTTTTCAGGGAAGACGGGTCAGACACCCCTTCTTTTTTTCTGGCTCTTGTTGCATAACAACAAAAAATGCTGAAAATACCGGCAGGGGCCCTCCTGGTAAGGACAGTTTCCTTGTAAAAAATGTAACGGCGCAAGATAGTTGCGATATGCGGGACAGGTTGTTGCGATATTTCGCCACTTGCTGCCAGGAAAAGCCCCTTTCCGGAAGCCTGACGCCTGAAAACGGGTGAATCGCGTGACTTTTACCCCCCGAATTTGCTATAAAAAACTCACCGGAAGGAAGGTTGATCCGTACCTTGAACCGGGGCTATTGCCGCCGCTGCCATCAGCTTTATTTTGGCGTTGCAAAGGGAGTGCATAATTTCCGCCCTGCGCTCGCGCGGCACTCCATAAGGCCGGGGATTGCCTGTCGTCACCATCCGGAATATCCGGGCGTATAAATCAGGGGAGCCTCGGCGCTGTGCCAGCACCGGCAGGACCAGCGGGAATTCTCCGAAATACCGATCGTTCCGGAATCTTTTTGTTTACCATTCCCGGGTGTCCTCCGGTTCGGTCGGCATCTTTCCCTCAAAACCATTATTTTCGGCTTGGCTTTGGCCTCGTAATATTGACAGCCCCTCCGAAGAGGGGCGATTTCATATCGCAACAACCTGTCCCGTTTCAGGCAGTTTCATGTTCCTTCATCACAATTACCCGTCTCTTCTTTCCATCGCTGTAATTTCCCGCCATTGCTAGCTTTCACCCTATTTCAACTATACTGTCCCTTTTCAAAAAGGGGAAGAGCGAGGGGAAAAAGGGAAGCGTTCAAAAAAAGACGCGCCAGGATGGGGGATTATGACAAAAGAGCATCTCATTGATTAGGTGTGTATTAAGGGTGGTTGCAGTGGGTATGGCCTGAATAAGGATCGGGAAAAAATGAAAAAACATCTCGAAAAAAATTGAAAAAAGGTGTGGTATGGTAGATTTCTCGGCACGCCAACACGGCGACGGGATGAAAAGCCCGGCGGCGGACGGACTCGGAAGAGTAACGGAAGCGGCTGGGGCCGGCCACCCGGAGAGTTCCCTGGAAGCAGGGGCGATAAGAAGATTTGAAGGGAATGACTACCGAAAACCGCCGAGGGTTTTCCGAGGGCGTCGAGAGGCGCCGGAGGAGCAAAAAGCCCGAAGGAGCGACCTAGCTCTGAGAGGGGTGGTTTGGTAGAAGCAAGGGGAAAGAAAAAGGTCGTGACGCGCGCCGTGCGAGGCAGAGCGAAGAGGTCTTCAAGAGACACAACTTGAAGGAAGAGCTGGCTGAAGCATGGCGCAAATGAAATCGCAAGATTCCATTTGGTCCAGCAATTTCAAAAATTAATTTGATGGAGAGTTTGATTCTGGCTCAGAACGAACGCTGGCGGCGTGGATAAGACATGCAAGTCGAACGAGAGAATTGCTAGCTTGCTAATAATTCTCTAGTGGCGCACGGGTGAGTAACACGTGAGTAACCTGCCCCGAGAGCGGGATAGCCCTGGGAAACTGGGATTAATACCGCATAGTATCGAAAGATTAAAGCAGCAATGCGCTTGGGGATGGGCTCGCGGCCTATTAGTTAGTTGGTGAGGTAACGGCTCACCAAGGCGATGACGGGTAGCCGGTCTGAGAGGATGTCCGGCCACACTGGAACTGAGACACGGTCCAGACACCTACGGGTGGCAGCAGTCGAGAATCATTCACAATGGGGAAACCCTGATGGTGCGACGCCGCGTGGGGGAATGAAGGTCTTCGGATTGTAAACCCCTGTCATGTGGGAGCAAATTAAAAAAGATAGTACCACAAGAGGAAGAGACGGCTAACTCTGTGCCAGCAGCCGCGGTAATACAGAGGTCTCAAGCGTTGTTCGGAATCACTGGGCGTAAAGCGTGCGTAGGCTGTTTCGTAAGTCGTGTGTGAAAGGCGCGGGCTCAACCCGCGGACGGCACATGATACTGCGAGACTAGAGTAATGGAGGGGGAACCGGAATTCTCGGTGTAGCAGTGAAATGCGTAGATATCGAGAGGAACACTCGTGGCGAAGGCGGGTTCCTGGACATTAACTGACGCTGAGGCACGAAGGCCAGGGGAGCGAAAGGGATTAGATACCCCTGTAGTCCTGGCAGTAAACGGTGCACGCTTGGTGTGCGGGGAATCGACCCCCTGCGTGCCGGAGCTAACGCGTTAAGCGTGCCGCCTGGGGAGTACGGTCGCAAGATTAAAACTCAAAGAAATTGACGGGGACCCGCACAAGCGGTGGAGTATGTGGCTTAATTCGATGCAACGCGAAGAACCTTACCTGGGCTTGACATGTAATGAACAACATGTGAAAGCATGCGACTCTTCGGAGGCGTTACACAGGTGCTGCATGGCCGTCGTCAGCTCGTGTCGTGAGATGTTTGGTTAAGTCCAGCAACGAGCGCAACCCCCCCTGTTGCCAGTTACCAGCACGTGAAGGTGGGGACTCTGGCGAGACTGCCCAGATCAACTGGGAGGAAGGTGGGGACGACGTCAGGTCAGTATGGCCCTTATGCCCCAGGGCTGCACACGTACTACAATGCCCAGTACAGAGGGGGCCGAAGCCGCGAGGCGGAGGAAATCCTGAAAACTGGGCCCAGTTCGGACTGTAGGCTGCAACCCGCCTACACGAAGCCGGAATCGCTAGTAATGGCGCATCAGCTACGGCGCCGTGAATACGTTCCCGGGTCTTGTACACACCGCCCGTCACATCATGGAAGCCGGTCGCACCCGAAGTATCTGAAGCCAACCGCAAGGAGGCAGGGTCCTAAGGTGAGACTGGTAACTGGGATGAAGTCGTAACAAGGTAGCCGTAGGGGGAACCTGCGGCTGGATCACCTCCTTTCTATGGAGCAAGTGCACGGAAGTGCACAGGTCGGATCTCTTCCCGAGGGGGGAGAGAAAGCGGAACCCGCGAGGGCCCGCAACGAACCAAAGATGTGTAAACAGCCAGACGCCTGGAGCGCAACCTGGCACGACGTGCGTGACGACCTTTTTTCACCGAGAACCGCAACTGGGGGTATAGCTCAGTTGGTAGAGCGCCAGCTTTGCAAGCTGGATGTCCGGGGTTCGAGTCCCCGTGCCTCCACCAGTTTCGGGAAAGAGACCCAAAGCCGGGCCTGTAGCTCAGTTGGTTAGAGCACGCGCTTGATAAGCGCGGGGTCACAGGTTCAAGTCCTGTCAGGCCCACCAGCAAAATCGATTATTGAGGGAAAGCGAAAATTGACATCTGCGTGGCAAAGAAAACGATTGCTGAGAAGCAATCGCTTTCCAACAAAGTGGGTAGTTGAACAACAACTACAAAACACAAGATAAACATGCATACCAAGCAATGAGACAATACAGTAAGTCACGAAAGGGCTTTGTGGTATTGTGGAAGTGGTAACAGCTTTTGCAATATGATGAAGTAAGTAAGGGCGTACGGTGAATGCCTTGGTGCCAACAGGCGAAGAAGGACGCGGCAAGCTGCGAAAAGCCTCGGGAAGCTGCAAGCAAGCGATGATCCGGGGATATCCGAATGGGGTAACCTGATCGAGGCAATACTCGATCGTTCATACCTGAATACATAGGGTATGAAACGCGAAACCCGCTGAAGTGAAACATCTCAGTAAGCGGAGGAAAAAAAGAGAAATCGATTCCGTAAGTAGTGGCGAGCGAAAGCGGATGGAGCCCAAACCGAAGGTATTCCTTCGGGGTTGTAGGACCACGTCATATTCGACCATACTGGATAGTAGAACAGCCTGGAAAGGCTGGCCGGAGAAGGTGAAAGCCCTGTAGACGAAATCCAGAGTGGGAATTAGTGGTATCCTGAGTAATACATCACACGTGGAACGATGTATGAACCCGCGCGGACCACCGCGCAAGGCTAAATACTAGTTGGCGACCGATAGGTGTTTGTGGCAAGACTAAGGGCTCAGTTCGGTCCTCTATCCTCTGTGGGCGTTGGAAAATTGAGGGGTTCAGACCTTAGTACGAGAGGACCGGGTCTGACGCACCACTGGTGCATCGGTTGTACTGTCAAGTGCATGGCCGAGTAGCTAAGTGCGGACGGGATAAGCGCTGAAAGCATCTAAGCGCCAAGCCCTTCCCAAGATGAGTTTTTCCCTACAGGTTCGTGGAAGACCACCACGTTGATAGGTCGCAGGTGTAAGTGCAGCAATGTATTGAGCCGAGCGATACTAATTACCAATTGACTTCATCATATTACATCACTCCCCGTCGTGAATGACAACTTGCTCTTGTCTCGTTAGGACGGAAATCTTCTTAGCCGCCACACACAGATAGAGGCGGGAAAGGAAGCAAAAGCTGCCCATGCGCCTCGTCATTATTATTCAGAAAATTGTTTGAAGAAATCGGAGAAAATAATTCTTCCGGTTTTATTTTCTGGGGGTATTTCTCGGAAAAATTTTGAATGGGGTTTTAAGACTGCTGGTCTTTTCCTGCATCTCCTGTTCATGTTCCTATGGGTAATAGTTGACGGTTGAAAAAGAAAATTCCGGCAGCTATGCCGCGTTATAACGGCAATTTATGCATGGGGCCGGAATACGGGTTTGCTCTCTACTCTGAGAAGAATGGATGGTTCAAGCGATGCGGACGTTGCGGTCGTATTTCCCGACGGCGGCGACAATTCCCATTGGCGGAAAAACGGCCAGGTCTACAGGACGCTGGTGCAGGCCGTCAAGAATGCCTGTGCGGGTGGACAGGTCCAAGTATTCCAAAGTGGAGTTTGCCGGGCTTTTGTATTTGCGGGGAAAGCCAATGCCGGAATTGGGCCGGAAAGAATGAATCGGGGATACGATCCGGAA
>VOFF01000428.1_pt1 | contig 36001 bp, 36 predicted proteins | sample 5384061 | NCBI WGS metagenome assembly VOFF01 (sample SAMN12384725, study PRJNA508395) | human gut metagenome | isolation source: healthy gut E | host: Homo sapiens | reverse complement strand
TTAGCTCAGCTGGTTCAGAGCGTCTGCCTTACAAGCAGAGGGTCGGGGGTTCGAATCCCTCAGCTTCCACCAAACGAAAGCAGCCGCTTACAGCAATGCAAGCGGCTTTTTCATGAAAGGGAGCATAGCTCAGTTCGGTGGCCGGGGCGACCGCGTAGGCGATCACCTCCTTGGCCTGTTCGTAGCAGGTTTCGTCACCGCCGAAGGCGTCGAGGTGGGTGCAGACGATGCGTACCTTCACGCCGTCGGGAGCGGCGTCGGTCGGTACGAGGATGTCGGCCCAGCCTACCGAACGCTGGTCGGCTCCCGTGAACATGCCGAGCAGCTCGGATTTCGAATTGACGATCGGGTATTTCGACAGAATGCCGTTTCCGTAGTAGCCGTTGTCCTTGTCGTAGGACCAGATGAAGAAGGGGGAACATGCCGAGGGCTTCGGCGAACTCGGTCAGTTTCTCCTTCGAGCCCATCGTGCCGCTCGCGGTTTCGAACTCGTTGAAGCAAACGATGTCGGGATCCTCTTCCCGGATCGCCTCGGCGAACCGGGTGATGTCGCGTGTCACGTTGGTATTGGCCCGCAGCTCCAGCGCCTTGACGTTCCACGACATGCACTTGAGTTTCACGTCCTGGGCCTGTGCGCCGGCCAGCGGCAGGAGCGTGCCCAGCAGCATGGCCGCTCCCAGTATCTTATTTTCGATTTTCATAATCCGTGCGAATTTTCTCGGTTAATAACCTTTGTTCTGCGTGAGGTTCACCGTGCCGTTGAAAGCCGTTTGGGGAATCGGGAACACCTTGTTGTAGGTCGGATTGAACGTGCGGCCGGGATACACCTCCACCTCCTCGGTTTCGATCCTGCCATCGACCATCTTCGAAACGACGCTGTGCAGCGGTTTGGAGTAGTACTCTTCGGCCAGTCCCCAGCGTACCACGTCGATATGGCGGCTGGGCTGGAATTCGAAGGCCAGTTCGCAGCGGCGTTCGTTCTGCAACTGTGCCTTCGTGGCCCGGCTGTCGCGCGGCAGGCCGGCGCGCTCGCGGATGTCGTCGAGCAGATTCTTGGCCTCGGCGTCGCCTTCGCCTTTGGTCCAGATCAGGGCCTCGGCCTTCATCAGCATGACGTCTGCATAGCGCATCAGACAGCAGTTGAGCGTGTTCCAGAGTTTGTCGCGCTGGTTCGAAACCTCCGAATAGCTGCCCGTCTCCCATGGCGAGATGAACTTCTGGTTGATCAGGCCCGCCGAGACGTGGCTGGTCGTGTACGAGGTGATCGAGCCGTCGGTGCAGTAGCCGCCGAAAGTGATGTCGCGGCCCATGAACCGTACGTGGTTGCCGGGGTAGAGAATCGTGGCTTCGCGGCGCTGGTCGCCCTCCTCGAAAGCGTCCCAGAGCTCCTTGCTCGGCGTGTAGTATCCCCACGTGTTGTAGAGGCCCCAGCCGGCATTGACGAACGTCACGCCGTGGTAGCGCGCGCCGTTCGTGACGTCGCCTTCCAGCGAGAAGATGTATTCCGAGCTGTGGTTCTGCTCCTTGCGCCAGAGGTTGGCGAAAGACTTGGACTTGTCACTCGGGTCGATGTAGAGCGAACGCTTGTCGGCTCCGGTCAGGGACATTACCTTGTCGCACATTTCGATCACGATGTCGTAGTACGACTGGTCGTATTGCGCGGCATAGAGCGCGGCGCGGGCGGCGAAAGCCCATGCGGCGGCTTTGTGCGGCAGGCCGTACTGGTCGGCGGAGAGCTCCGAGAAGTAGGGCAGGCTCCTCGGCCGCGTCGCGGAAGTCCTGGATGATCTGGTCGTAGTTCTTCAGCACGTGGTCCGGACGCGGCGAGTCCATGGCGTCCATGGGCGTCGTGTCGAGGATGATGGGAATGCCGCCGTTCGTATCGTCGCCGTAGTAGGGAACCATCCAGAGCATCGAGAAGCCGCGGAAGAAATAGGCGGATCCGAGGGCCAGCTTCTTCACCGACGGGGGTGATGCCCAGGTCGGGAACCAGCTTGATGATGTTGTTGGCCTTGGCCACGTTCTGGTACATGACGCCCCAGACCTCCTGCACGTCCTGGTCGTTGGAGGGGGACATGCGGAATTCGCGGATTTCGTCCACGGCCGGACGGTCGCGGCCGATGAGGATGTTGTCGCTGGCGCATTCGAACCACATGTGTCCGCGGCCGCAGATCTGCTCGCTCCAGTTGGGCGATACGAAGTAGTAGAGTGCATATACGGCCTTCATGACGTCTTCGTCCGTTTTCCACGACGTGTCGCGGCCGTAGGATTCCCGGTCGAGGAAATCGGAACAGCCGAGAACGATAATACGCTGACGGCCAGACAAATATTCATTAATATCTTTTTTCATGGTCGGTTGAGGTTTAGAAATTGACGTTCACACCAAAGTTGAAGAAACGCGACACGGGATACACGCCGGAGTCGATGCCGTAGTTGCCCACTTCGGGGTCGATGCCCGAATAGCCGGTGATCGTGGCCACGTTGTCGATGCTCATGTAAACACGCAGCGAGCCCTTTTCGAGACCGATGTGGCGGGTGACGTGTTTGGGCAGCGTATAGCCCAGCGTGATGTTTTTCAGACGCAGGTAGTCGCCCTTCTCGAGGAAAACGTCGGAGAACTTCACGTAGTTGCCTTGTTGTCGTCCACCAGACCCAGCCGCGGATATTTGCTGCCGGAGGGTTGAAGTCCCACGTGTCATAGACGTCGGAGATGAGGTTGCCCATGTCCGCACGGCCGTTCATGGCCATTTGCTTCGTGCCGTTGTAGATGTAGTTGCCTGCGACGCCCTGGAACATGAAGCTGAAGTCGAATCCCTTCCAGTCGAACGAGCCGCCGAACGAGTAGGTCTGTTTCGGGGTGTAGCAGCCCGTCAGCACGCGGTCGTCGTCCGTGATTACGCCGTCGCCGTTCGTATCGACGAACTTCAGGTCGCCCACCTTGGCGTCGGGCTGCACCTGCGTCACTTCGCCGGTCTCGGCGTTCTTGCTGACGTAGCGGTCGATCTCCTCCTGCGAGCGGAAGATGCCGTCCGTGCGGTAGAGGTAGTAGGAGTACCACGGATACCCGGCCGCCGAGTAGAGGATCGGCGTGCTGTTGATATTCGGGTTCTCATGCTGCACGAGTTCCTGGGCGCCGTAGTCGTCCACCCAGCCCTTGTTGGTCGAGAACGTTCCCCATACGCTGTAGTTGAAACTTGCCGTCGGCCGCGCTGTTGCGGTAGGAGGCAGAGAACTCCCAGCCGCGGTTGATTACTTTGCCCATGTTGCCCAGCGGCGGGTTCTCCACGCCGATTTGCGGGGAGTGGGTATGTAGTCGATCAGGTCGCGCGTCTCCCTTGTAATAATAGTCGGCGCTGATTTCGAGTTTGTTCTCGAACATTTGCAGGTCGAGACCGGCGCTGGTCTGCACGGTGGTCTCCCACGTGGCGTCGGTGTTGGCGATCGTCTCCAGGTAGGTTCCATAGACGGTGTTGCCGCCGATGAGCGAGCCGTTCGGGTAGGTGAGCAGCGGGATTTCGGTGGGGGTTGGGCAGCGAGTAGAGCGTCACGTTGCCGACCTTGCCCCAGCCCGCACGCAGCTTGACCAGATCGAACACTTTCGCGAGCGGGGAGTTACGGAAGAACTTCTCCGAGGAAATCTTCCACGATCCCGACACCGAGGGGAACCAGTCGTAGTTCTTCGCCGAAGGGAGTTTCGACGAGGCGTCGCGGCGGATGCTGCCGACGAGGAAGTAGCGGTCGTCGAACGAATAGCCGATACGTCCCAACACGGAGACCATGGCGTAGTCGCGCAGCTTCTCCGTCGGGTTGCTGGCCCATTCGTCGGCCGAGTCCCAGACCATGTTGTGGTCTGTGGCGTCGATGTAGCCCTTCGTGCGGAACTCCCGGTAATGGTTCTTCTGGTAGTCGGTCGTGAAACCGGCCATGGCGCTGATGTGGTGCTTGCCGAAGACCTGCGCGTAGGTGGCCGTGGTCTCCCAGAGCGTGTGGAAGTTATTGAAGTAGTACTGGTCGCGTGTTCCGGTCGTCGAGCCTCCCGGCACGTCGATTGCGGGCGAGAATTCGTCCTCCTCGCGCGTGTCGAGGTCGGCGGTGAATTCGGACTTGATCGTCAGGCTCGGTGATCGGCTTGATCTCCAGCGAGGTGGTCGAGAAGACCTTCGTCCGCGGGTAGCGGCGGCGCATCGTTTCGAGCTGTGCGACCGGATTGACGATGTTCGGGCCCGTCACGCCGGCCTCCATGTCGGCCGACGAGGCGATGCCTCCGTATTTGGGCTTTCCGTTGTCGCCGTAAACGAGGTTCCCTTCGGCGTCGCGGTCGTACACCGATGCCGATGCGGGGAACCACATGGCGCCCAGGATGGGACCCGTGTGCGAGGTGCTGACGTTGCCCTGTCCGTTCGAATACTCGAACGAAACGCGTTCGGAGAGTTTCAGCCACTTGACGGGTTTGAACGTCGTGTGGAGCTTGGCGCCGAGCGACTGGCTCCACGTGTTGAGCAGCGTGCCCTCCTTGTCGTCGTAGGTTACCGAGAGGATCGACTGGAGTTTTTCGGTTCCGCCGCTCACCGACACGCCGTAGTGCTGCGTGAATCCGGTCTGGAAAATCTCGTCGAGCCAGTCCGTGCGCGTGACGTTGGCGCCGGCGTAAACCTCCGGATTGGCGAGGTTGGGCAGCGAGCCGTTGTCCGAATTGGCGACCGCCTTGGCCCATACGTCGCAGAACTGCTGTGCGTTGAGCATCGTCGGCAGATTCATCGTCCGTTCGAATCCGAGCGATACGTTCACATTGACGCGCGTCTTGCCGGCTTCGGCCTGGCGGGTGGTGATCAGCACGACGCCGCTCGATCCCACCGAAGCGCCGTAGATGGCGGCCGAGGCGGCGTCTTTCAGGACCGTGATGGTCTCGATGTCCTCGACCATGTAGGGGAGCATTGGGTACGCCGTCCACCACGACCAGCACGCCGTCGCCCGACGAAGGTCCGTCGTTTCCGCGGTCGGTTCCCTGATCGTTGCCCTTCGATCCGCGGCCGCGGATCGAGAACGAGGCCTTCTGCATCGGGTCGCCCGACTGCATCACGGTCACGCCCGGCATGCGGCCCTGCAACAGCGTTCCCAGGTCCGAGGCGCGGCTGCGTGCGGCATCGTCCACCTTGACCGTCGTCACGGCCATCGAGAGGTCCTCCTTGCGCTGCGAGCCGTAGCCGATCGCCACGACCTCGCCGATCATCGTCGTCTCCTCTTCGAGAGTCACGTTGATCTCCGTGCGATTCATCACCTCGATCCGCTGCGGCTTGTAACCGATATACGAGAATTCGAGGGTGGCGTCCTTGCCGACGGAAATCCGATACGATCCGTCGGCGGCGGTCGTCACGCCGTTGGTCGTTCCCGCCTCGATCACCGAGGCGCCGATCAGCGGATTCTGGCCCGTGTCGGTCAGACGCCCCGAAACCGTGACGCGTTCCTGCGCCCTGACAGGAAGCATGAGTAAGCCGAACAGCAAACTCATCAGAAGCCGGCGGGCGAAATCCCGTCTCTTCCCTGAGAAAGTCAAATTCATTTTCATAGGTTTGAGGTTAATAATTAAATGTTAAAAGGTCTGCGGTTTGGAGAATTATTATTAAAATATTTTATAATTATTCGGGCTTCGTAACTTCTTTGAAATATTTCGGCATTCCGATATTCAAAGTTACTCCCTCCGTTTTCTCCGGCGGGTGCTTTTTGCGTACTATATTCCTCGGATTCCGCAGAATTGATTCCGGGTCAGACCGTGCGAGGCGTATCGGTACGCCGCAGGCGTCGTAGAGGTCCGTCAGGCGCCGCAGACGACGCAGGAAGTCGTCGTAATCCTTCTCCTGCGGATTCCAGCCTGCCTCGGCGAGCGCGCTCAGCCGGGGCAGCAGCATGTATTGCGCCTGACCGAAGTCGGGGATGTATTCGGTCCAGAGATTGGCCTGCACGCCAAGCACGAAACGCGCCTCGTCGGAGGTCAGCCCCTCCAGCGGATCGAAGGAGTAAACCTTTTCGAGCGGCAGGAATCCGCCCCAGGCGAGCGGTTCGGCGGCCGTGTCGGCCGACTGGTAATAGTCCAGATAACAGTGCGTCGTCGGCGCCATGATGACCCGGTTGCCCTGTTTCGCGGCCCGGATGCCGCCTTCGGTTCCGCGCCACGACATGACGACGGCCGTGGGCGATACGCCGCCTTCGAGCAGCTCGTCCCAGCCGATGAGCCGGCGGCCGTGGCGTTGCAGAAACCGCTCCACGCGCGCCGTGGCATAGCCCTGCAACTGCCGGGGCGAGTCGAGTCCTTCGGCGCGCATCCGTGCCCGGCAGCGGGGGCAGCGTTCCCACAGGGTCGTCGGGCACTCGTCGCCGCCGATGTGGACGTATTCCGAGGGGAAGAGGCCGATTACCTCTTCGAGAACGTGTTCGATGAATTCGAAGGTCGTTTCGCGGCCCGGGCAGAACACCCGGTCGTCGATGTCCCATGTCTGGCGCACTTCGTACCGTTCGCCCGTGCAGCTCAGCCACGGATAGGAGGCCAGCGCCGCGACGGCGTGCCCGGGGAATTCGATTTCGGGAATGACGGTGATGAACCTCCGGGCGGCGTAATCGACCACCTCGCGGATCTCCTCCTGCGTGTAATAGCCGCCGTAGGGCGTTTCGTCGTAGCGGCATGTCGCGTCGTACTCGCCGCCGGGGTCCCTGCCGATGAGTGTCCTCCGGCGGACGGCCCCCGTGCGTGTCAGTTCCGGGTATCGTTCGATCTCGATGCGCCATCCCTGGTCGTCCGTCAGGTGCCAGTGGAAGACGTTCATCTTGTGCAGCGCCAGCAGGTCGAGCGTGCGTTTCACCTCTTCGACCGTGAAGAAATGGCGCGCCACGTCGAGCATCAGTCCCCGGTAGGCCAGGGCGGGGCGGTCGTCGATCGTCGCGGCGGGCAGTTCCACGGCACGGATCTTCGCCGTGCCCGCCGCCTTCTGCGGCAGGAGCTGCCGCAGCGTCTGCACCGCATAGAAGGCTCCCTGCGGTCCGCCGGACACGATGTCGATCCGTTCCGGAGCGATCGTCAGCCGGTATGCGTCGTGCGGGAGAGTGTCCGCCCGGAGGAAGTTCACCGCTCCGGCCGCGGCCTCCGCCGCTTCGGAGGGTGTCGGCGCCGTGCCGAAGAACGGCAGCATCGCTTCGCCGAGCGCATCCGTCGCCCGGCTCCACGCCTTCAGTTCGTCCGGCGTAGCGTCGGCGGGGACGACGTATCGGACGGGCGTTCCCGCCGAGAGACGGAACGTTCCGTCGCCGCGTTCCGCTGCCGCGGGGCGCGGCACTACGGCGATTTCCGGATCGGCGTACAGCGTCCGGTCGCACGCTCCGGTGAGGAGCAGGCAGCCGATTCCGGCGAGCAGGCGGTTGTACGGGCGGTTCGTTCTCATCGTCGTCCGGTCATTCGCAGGCCGAAGCGCCCAGCAGTCCGACGTGTTCGATCTCCGAACGGTAGATGCGCAGCCGTTCGACGGTCCGGGCGTAGGGGAACTCCCGGAGGCTTTCGAGCATCGCGGCCCGAAAGAAGCCGAAGGCATGCGAAATGCTGCCTCCGAAGACGATCGCCTCGGGATCGTAGGCGTAGAGCGTCAGCATGACCAGCCGTCCGACGTGGCCTCCGAACTCGTTCCACAGCGCCAGCGCTTCGGGATCGCCCGCCGCCGCCCGTTCGCAGGCCTCCTTTTGCCCGACGTGCCCCGGCCGACGAAGAAACGGCTGCTGCAATAGTATTCGTAGTCGCGGTCCAGATAGGGAATGCAGCCGATCTCGCCCGCTCCGGTGTTGGCGCCCGAGTAGAGTTTGCCGTCGATCACGATGCCGGCCCCCACGCCCGTTCCGAGCGCGATGCACGCCACGTTGCGGCAGTCGTGGGCCTCGCCGAAGCGGCAGACGCCCAGCGCGAAGCAGTTGCAGTCGTTGTTCACGTGCACCGGCAGGCCGAACCGCTTTTCGAACCGCTCCTTGAGATGCACTTCGCGCCACGAGGGGATGCCCGCCACGTTATATACGATGCCCCGCACGGCATCCACCACCGACGGCACGCCGATGCCGATGCACGTCACGCCGGGCGTTACCAGCGCTCCGACGAGCGAGGCGATGTGTTCCAGCACCTCCTCCTCCGGACGGTCGGCCCGGCAGGGCTCCGAAAGCAGACGCACGATGCGTCCGCGGTCCACTGCGGCCGGCACGTACGTTCGTGCCGCCCAAATCCACGCCTATTCTCATCGCTTCGCAGGGATTTCCGTGATTCGGCCGTCGGCGAAACGGGCGTGATCGACCTTGCGGCCGTCGTCTTCGCGGATCCATGTCTCGAATCCCCGTTCGCCTTCGGTGAGTACGAGCAGCCGCACGCCGGGCCGCAGGTTGTTGTATGTGGTGTCGTCGCCCGAGAAGCGGCCGTAGCCGAGACAGATTCCCCGGTCGGCCGCCAGATAGTCGATGTCGTGGTCGTGTCCCGCGAAGGTGGCCATGACGCTGCCCGTTTCGACGAGCGCGGCGAACATGCCCGGATTGAGCGCCCCGGGGCACTCGTCCTCGGCGGCGCGGCCGATCCGGCTGTTGTCGGGGTTCCGCCATGCCGTGGCGTATTCGGGCAGTGCGATATGGAAAAAGGCCAGTGCGGGCATCGGACGGCCGCCGTTGGCCGCCGTGCGGGCTTCGCAGCGCGTCCGCAGCCAGGCGATCTGCTCCTGCCGGAACCAGTCGTAGCCTTCGATGCCCGCCATCTGCGATTCGGCGTGCGAATCGAGGCAGTAGAGCAGCAGGGCGGGCGCTCCGGAGTCGCGGCCCAGCACCTCCAGTTCGAGGTCGGACAGTTCGCCGGAGACGCCGGTCGTGTTGAGCGAATGCGGGCCGGACGCGGCGAGACGTCCGATCTCGGCGCGCGTGAGGTCCTGCTCGGCGTCGTGGTTGCCCAGCACCGTGCAATAGGGAATCCCGCGGCGTTCCATCGTGTCGAACAGGCGGCGCCACATCGTTTCGGCGGGGGCGCCCGTCACCACGTCGCCCGTGAAGACGACCAGATCGGGGCGTTCCCCGGCCAGGATACGGTCCAGCCGTGCGAAGGTCTTCCCGGCCTGCGCGAGTCTGCGGGGCGTGGAGGGATCGAGGTGTATGTCGGTAAACTGCGCGATTTTGAACGTCCGGTTTTCGCCGAAACGCAGTGTCGCGGGCTGTGCCTGCGCGGAGACGACGCTCAGACGGCGGCGCAGGCCAAAACGATCGGTCGTTTCATGTTCGGGGAATGATTCGGGTTAATCGAGTTTCACTTCGCCGCTCTTTTTTCGACATGCACGGTGCGGCTCTGTCCGTCGCCCCACAACACCGTGAGGTCGAAAGGCACGTCGGTCGATACGGTCACGGCGGGAACTTCCGAAGACGAGCCGCGGCGGCGGACCTTCAGGTCCACGACGCCGTTCGGACCGAACGGATACCGTTCGATACCGTGCGCCTCGGTGCGGGTGACGTCCCATTCGATCCGCCGTTCCGAGTAGTCGGACTTGATGCCCAGCACGTACTCGATGAAGACGGCGATGGGCGGCAGGCCGGTCCAGCCCACGAAGTCTTTCCGGGCCATGAATCCCGGTTCGGGCCGCTCCGGGGCGTAGTACTCCCAGAACGTTCCCGTCTTTTTCCATACCTCGAAGACCGAAGCGTAGTGATTCGCGGCGATTTCACGCGCCTGTGCGCGATAGCCCTTGCGCCAGAGTCCGTCGATGACCATGTAGTTCGTGCCGGGCCATACGCCGCCCTGCCAGTAGCGTCCGACGGGGTTGTACTTGGCGTGGTCGGCCGAGAGCGAGGGCACGCGGTGCGGGCGGGCGAACTCCGTGGTGTCGGAAAGGTGGGCCACCAGCCGGTCGAGGCGCTCCTTGTCCAGCGCATCGGTTTGCAGGGCCCAGTAGGCTCCGATGCCCTTCGTTGGGCAGAGCGATCCGTCGCCGTAGCGGTCGTGCAGGAATCCGTCCCGCTCGTCCCAGAGGTGTTCGTTGATGTAGCGTTTGAGCATCTTCATCTCCTCTTCCATCCATTCGATCTCCTGCCACCGTTCGATGTGGAATCCGATCTGGAGCAGCGACTCGTCCACGAGCATCTGTTGCAGGTTGGTGTCGAGCCATACCATGTGGCCGTGCGAAAAGATCGGGTTGTATTCGGGTTTCACGCGCGGCATGTTGTCCATGCCCGTGCCCCAGCCGCTCGACCAGTAGGTCCCGTCGGGCCACGTGCGGTTGAGCTTCCACCACTTCGCGTAGCCGCACAGCGCGGGGAAGATGCGGTGCAGACGGTCGATGTCGCCGAACTGCCGGAAATAGGTCAGCTCGATCCACGGCAGCAGGTCGGGGCCCGTCGAGGTGGGGTCGTAGCGTTCGAAACAGTCGGAGCCGTCGGCGCGGATTTCGCGGCAGATGAAGCCGTCGGGGTGCTGTTTGGCGTAGAAGTTGTCCATCGACCGCTGGAAGGGGAAATAGCGGTATCCGTAGCGGGCGTAGAGCATCATGAAGGACATGTCCCACATGAAGATGTTGCCGTTGTAGGCCATGTCGAGGTAGGGAGAGACGAATCCCGATCCCTCCTGCGGCTGGCGGATGTTGCCCACGGCGATCCGCCAGGCGTGCCAGTACATTTCGATCTCCTTGTCGTGCCCTTCCCAATACGGGCGGGCAGGATCCTGCGCGCCTCGTCGAACGGCCGGGGGGTCGATGCGTTCGGGCGCGGCCGTGCGGTATTCGTTCTCGGCCACGAAGACCTCCTTTACGTAGGTGTTCTTGTAGGGGCAGTTCGTAACGGCCCGACTTCAGCCCCTGGGCGGCGGTCTGGGCGGCGATGCAGAGCGACAGCAGCGTCGCTGCGACGGTTCGTTTCATGGCGTTGTCTGTTTATTCGGTCAGGGAACGGATGCGGCGGGCGATTTCCGTGTTGAGGTAGGTTCCGCAGAAACGGTCGGCGCCGGGGCCGTAGGCGAATACGGGCAGCATGACCGGCGTGTGGTCGTCGCTGACGTAGATGCCCGTGATGCGGCCGGTCTGCTCGTCTCCGTCGAGGAGCGTCAGTCCGCCCGTCTCGTGGTCGGCCGTCACGACGACGAGCGTCTCGCCGTTCGAGTCGGCGAATTTCAGCGCCTCGGCCACGGCCATGTCGAAGCTCAGCATCTCGATCACCGAGCCGGGCAGGCAGCGCGAGTGGCCGGCGTAGTCGATCTTCGCCCCTTCGACCATCAGGAAGAAGCCTCCGTCGCCCGCTCCTGCAGTTTGTCGATCGCGGCGCGCGTGGCTTCGGCCAGCAGCGGGAGGTTGGCCTCCTCGGCCGCGGCCTCCATCCGTTCGTCGATGCAGACGACCTTGCCCTTCGCGTCGTTGATCCGGTCGATCGAACGGACGAAGCGGTAGTTCTTCGCAAGTTCCTTTTTCCATGTCCAGGCCGTCGCCGCGTTCGGTGAACTGGCGGATGCCGCTGCCGCAGAGCAGATCGACCGGTGCGTCGAGCAGGCAGCGGGTCAGCTCGTCGGCGTTGTCGCGTTCGACCGAGTGGCCGTAGAAGGCTGCGGGCGTGGCGTCCGCGACGTTGCCGAGCGTCACGACGCCCACCGGAAGCCCCTTCTCCCGGAAATGGTCGCTCAGCGACGGATAGGGTTGGCCCTCCTCGCTCGTCGAGATGTGGCGGTTGGCATGCCGCTCGCCCGTGGCCAGGGCGCTGCCGCCGGCCGCCGAGTCGGTCGTGAAATATCCCTTCGCGTTGTTGCGCTGAAGACCGATGTAGTTGAAGTTCATCAGCGTGAGACCCTTGTTGGCATAGGCCGCGGCCACGATCTGCGACAGGCCCATGCCGTCGCCGATCAGGAAGATCACGTTCCTGATGCGGCCCTCGCCGCCGTCGTTGAGGTACGTGGGGCGGTAGATGTCGATTCCCTTCGAGGCCGGAGAGCTTGTCGTTCTGGAACCCGCGGAAGTCGTGCGTCGTCTTGTCCAGCCGTTCGGTCCCTGTCACGCCGGCGGCGGCCGTGCGGCGGTCGCCGATACGGAAGTTCTTGTTGCCGAAGTCGGCGAAGAAGGCGGCGCAGGCCTCCGGGTTGTCCGTGTTGATGTAGTCGATCCCCATGTCGTAGAAGGTGTAGTAAACCGTGATGCCTTCGGGCGCGTTCCAGAAACGGACGGGTTTGCCCATTGCGTGCGCCCGGTCGATCGCCTCTTGCAGCCGGGCCTTTTCCTCCGGGATGATCGACCCTTTGCCGTTCCATTGCGAGAAAGCCCGGAAATCTGCGCTCACGAGGGCGACGCGGGCCGCCTGCGCAGGCGTGTAGTCGGCGTCCCATGCGCCGTCGAAGCGGATGTATTCGGGATATTCGCCGAACTCCTCAGGGGCGGGTATTCGTCCCGTGGCGACGATCCTTACGGCTTCGGGGTTCGTCGCCGGATCGAACACCTCGGGGTGACGGCCGAGCAGGTCGGCGACGGCGCGCAGCGTCGGCCCGGTCTCCGACTTGAGCTCGATCATCAGTTGCAGATGCCGGTCGGAGTCGGCGAAGGCTCGACCGCCGTTGCGGGCGAACAGCGTGGCGATCGGTTCGACGTAGAGCGCTTCGAAGGTCAGCGCCGGATTCGGCTCTTCGGGGTCGTGACCCACGAGGAGCTGCCCGTCGTGCAGGAAGACGTCGGCTTCGATCGACGAAACCTGTTGGGCATAGGCCTGATAGAACGGTACGCGGCGGGCGTAGTCGTTGTGCGAATGGATCAGCACGGGAGGCTGCGCGGCGGCGACCGTGCAGAACGGCAGCGCGGCGAGCAGCAGAACAAGGCGGAGATTCGGTTTCATTGCAGGTTGTTTTTAACGGTTGAATTCGAGTGTCGCGGCGACGGGCGCGTGGTCGGAGAGATACCCGCCGCCGAGCGTGTCGGGCAGCACCTCGCAGCGCACGGCCCGGATGCCGCCGCCGATGAAGATGTAGTCCAGCAGCGGCCTTTCGGCTTCGGGAATCCGTCCGAAATCGGAGAAACTCCACGCCGGACCCGACCGCTCCGCGGCGGTGAGGCGTGCGTCGCGCAGGAATCCGTCTTCGCCGACATGCGCGATCACGGGCGAATCCGGCTCGGCGTTGAAGTCTCCCGTGAGGATCACCGGGCGGTCGCCGCGCAGCGAGTCGATGCGCTGCCGGAGCAGTGCGACGCCTTCGCGGCGGGCCGTTTCGCCTTCGTGGTCGAGGTGCGTGTTGATGAAGAGGAATTCCCGGCCGTCGCTGCCGCGCCGCAGCACGACCCACGTGGCCAGCCGTTCGCAGGCGCCGTCCCATCCCTTCGACCCGGCGCGTCCGGGTTCCTCGCTCAGCCAGAACGTGCCCGAGTCGAGCAGGTCGAACGTCCCGTCGCGGAAGAGCACCGCGTTGAACTCGCCCGCGCGGACGCCGTCTTCGCGGCCCACGCCGACGGCCCGGTAGTCGGGCAGCGCCGCGCGGAGGTCGTCGAACTGGTTGGCCAGCAGCTCCTGCGTTCCGAGCAGGTCGGGTTTCCGGGTACGGATCAGTCCGGCGATGCGTTCGCGGCGGAAGCGCCAGTTGTCCGGACCGTCTTCGGGGTTGTCGTAACGCATGTTGAGCGTCATGACGCCGAGCGGCCGCGGTTCGGAGTCGCCGCAGGCGGTCGCGGCGCCGAGGGCCAGCAGCAGGAGAAGTCGTTTCATGGCAGGCTGTTTTTCATTCGACGTAAAGATTTCCGGCGGGAATCGGGGCGAATTCCTTTTCACCGGGCGCTTTCCAGCTCCACGAGAGTTCCTGTCCCTCGTAGTCCTCGAAATAACGCAGGCTCGAAGGCGTGCAGCCCCGCTTCGAGCGCCACGCGGCCGGTCGCCGTGACCGAGGCGTGCGAGCCGTCGTTGTCCACGACCTTGCGGCCGTCGATCAGCAGCACGCTGCCGTCGTCGCTCTTGGTGGCGAACTCCCAGATTCCGCGACACGGAATCCGGATCAGCCCTTCGAACAGATAGGCGAAATGGTCTTCCTGGGGGGCGCCGGCGATCGAAGGTTCGGGCATGACGCCGGTAGCGGTCCGACGGCCTCCGGGAATGTCGGCCGTGCGGGCGAACCGCCCTTCGTAATATGTGTACCGCACGCCCTGTGTCGCGGCCTCGGTGGCTGCGGGCGGCAGGAAACGGGCCTTTTCGGCGCGGAGCGTCAGCGTGTGGCTGGGCGCTGCTCCCGCTTTGAAGCCTTTGGCGCGGAGCGTCAGCGAACGGTCCACGCGCACCGGTTCGGTGTAGCGGGGCGACTGCGGTCCGGGCTCCGAGCCGTCGAGCGTGTAGCGGATTTCGGCTCCGGGGGTGGTCGTCGCCAGTGTGATCTCGACCGGCTCGGTGAACAGGTGCGCGGATTGCGTCGTGTAGGGGATCGAAACGACCTCGCCCCGGGTCAGCGAATAGGGGCGGGCGTCGGGGGACGTGCCCCGGTCGAAGTCCGGTTCGGGACGGAGCGCGAAGTGCAGCTCGCCGCCCCGCATGAGCCTGTTCGTAGGTGAGGACGTTCGTCTCCACGGGTTCGCCGTCGAGCGTCACGGAGCCGATGTAGCGGTTCCGCTGCGGATCGTCGGCCGTGACGGTCAGCGTCCGTCCGCCGGAGAGCCGCACCACGGCGCGCTCGAACAACGGTGCGGTGAGCGCGAACTCGTTCGACCCGGGGCAGACGGGGTAGAACCCCAGCGAGGAGAAGATATACCAGGCCGACATTTGGCCGCAGTCCTCGTTGCCGACGATGCCCTCGGGCGTCGGGGCATACATTTCGTCGAGCAGGCGCCGCGTCAGCTCCTGCGTCCGCCACGGCATTCCGACATAGTTGTAGAGGTAGGCCATGTGGTGACTCGGTTCGTTGCCGTGGGCATACTGGCCCATGAGTCCCGTGACGTCGGCCACGTCGAGCCGCATTTCGTCCGAGGTGAGCGTAAAGAGCCGGTCGAGCTCGCGTACGAACGCTTCGCGCCCGCCGAACAGTTGTTCGAGGCCGTTCACGTCGTGCGGTGCGAAGAAGCGGTAGTGCCACGGCGTAGCTTCGGTGTAGTCGCGTCCCGTGGCGAACTCCTCGAAAGGCGTCGTCCAGCCGCCGTCGGACCGCCGTCCCCGGAAGAAGCGCGTCGAACCGTCGAACACGTTCACGTAGTTGAGCGCCCGGCGGTAGTACGCTTCGGCCGTTCCGTCGCGGCCCAGCGCTTCGGCCATGCGGGCGATCGTCCAGTCGTCGTAGGCGTATTCGAGGGTGCAGGAGACCGATTCGCGCCTGATGTTCGAGGGGATGAATCCCGTGGCCACGTAGTAGTCGGAACCCTTCTTGTTGCGGTTCGACGAGCGGATCATGGCCTCGAGCGCATGCTCGGCGTCGAAGCCGCGGATGCCCTTCAGGTAGGCGTCGGCGATGACCGACACGGCGTGATAGCCGATCATCGTGCCCGTTTCGCCCGAGGCGAGGGCCAAATGGGCAGCTCTCCCGTGGCGTCGTACATGTCGAGCATACTGAAGATCATGTCGTTTACGAGCGTGGTGTCGATGAGCGTCTGCAACGGATGCCATGCGCGGAAGGTGTCCCACAGCGAGAAGGTGGAGTAGTAGGCGCGCCCTTCGGGGACCCGGGCGATCGTTCCGTCGTGCCGGCGGTATTGCCCGTTGACATCGCTCATCAGGTTGGGCGTCAGGCAGGCGTGGTATTGCGCCGTGCGGAACACGGTGCGTTCGTCGCGCGTGCCGCCTTCGACGGAGATGCGTCCCAGGGCTTCCCGCCACGACGCTTCGGCGCGGGTGCGCACGGCGTCGAAGTCGAGCTCGGGAACCTCCGCGAGGCTGTTTTCGCGGGCGTTCTCCGCGCTGACCGACGAAAGGCCGACGGCTGCCGTGAGGTGCTCCGTGCCGGGGGCGAACGTCAGCACCGCCTGCCTGCCGCCGAGCAGCTCGACGTCGGTGAACGGCTCGGAGAACCGGGCCCAGAAATAGACGTACCGGTCGGCGACCCATCCTTGCGAGCGGCGCATTCCGGAGAGTTCGGCGGGACCCGTCCGGCGCAGTTCGCTCCGGTCGATCCGCGCTTCGGCGATCGTGTGCGTCAGGTCCACGATGACGCGCCGCGGCCCGTCGCCGCGGAACGTATATCGGTGTACGCCCGTGCGGGGCGAGGCCGTCAGTTCGACCGTCAGCCGTTCGTCGGGCAGCTCGACGCGGTAGTAGCCGCACGAAGCCCGTTCGCCGTCGTGCGAGAAACGGTAGGGCTGCGGCCGGTACAGGCTGTCGCGCGCCACCTCCGCGCGGAGGGTGGGGGTGGAAGAGAATGTCGGCCAGATCGGCGCATCCCGTGCCGCTGAGGTGGGTGTGCGAGAAGCCGTCGATCGTCGTGTCGTCGTAGTGGTAGCCCGCGCAGGCGTCCCAGTCGCCCGCCCGCGTGTCGGGACTGAGCTGCACCATGCCGAAAGGCGTGGCGGCGCCGGGATAGGTGGCCGTGGAAACCCGTGCCGATGAACGGATCGACGTATCCGATCGGGTCGGAGGAGCTGCGTGCAGGCGGTGCCGGCGCAGGCCAGCAGCATGCAGGTGAGGTTTCGTATCATGGTCGTCAAGGTCGGTTTCGTTTCGGTTTTCACAAAAGTAGCGCGCCTTCCGGAGTCGGATGGCGGCGATTTGCGTATTTGATTCCTCGCATCGCGCAAAAGCGGTTTCCGGCGTGCAGCCGGGAATTCGGATGACAAAAAACGACCGTGCCGCGGAAAAATTTCCGGAAAAAGAGTATCTTTATCCCGGAAAAATATTCCGGAATGGCACGTATCCTCTTTCTGACCGACTTCTCGGAAGCCTACGCGCGCAATCTGCTGCTCGGGATCGCCCGTTATGCCCGCAATGCCGGGCAGGCGTGGAGCCTCTGCCGGCTGCCGCTGTCGATCCGCGACAAGTTCGGCATCGGCGCCGTGCTCGAGCTGGCCGGCAGGATGCGCGCCGACGCCGTGATCGGACAGTTTTACAATACGGACAATGTGGAGCTGTTCGCGCAGAGGGGCATCATCACCGTCGCGCAGGATTTCGAGGCGCGCTTCCCGAACATACCCAACATTACCGGACCGCATTTCCTGGCCGGAAAGATGGGGGCGGAGTATTTCCTCAAGAAGGGATTCCGGCACTTCGCGTTCTACGGTATGCGCGACGTCGTGTGGTCCGACGAGCGGTTGCAGGGGTTCCGCGAGACGGTGCGTGCGGCGAACCCCGGATTCAGTTTTTCTGCCCTGGACAAAAGCTCCCGGAACGAGTTGTGGAACTACGATCCCGTGCAGTTGGTGGCCTGGCTGCGTGCGTTGCCGAAACCGGTCGCTGTCATGGCCTGCGACGACAACCACGCCTATCATATCACCGAAGCCTGCCAGCAGCGCGAGGGGGGGGAAATTGCGCATTCCGGACGATATCGCGGTGCTCGGCGTGGACAACGACGAGACGATCTGCCGCCTGTCGGAGCCGAATCTCGTCGCTGAACCAGAATATCGAGCAGGGCGGCTACGACGTCGCGCAGTTGATCGACCGGATCATCCGCGACCCGGCGACGCCGCGCGAGATGTGATGGTCATGCCGCGCTCAACGAGCAGTCGATCGCATGGAAGGTAGCCGAACGCGCCGTCGAGGAGGGCGCCGAGATCGTGCTGACCAATACCCCCGTGTCGCTGCGCATGGGAACGCTCAACGAACTGGCGGCCAAATGCAACGCTCCGGTCATCGCGGCCGACGCCACGTCGGTGGCCGATCTGGAACACCTCGTGGACGAGGCGATGAAGCACTTCGGCGGGCCGTTCGACTTCGCGCTCCACTCGATCGGCATGTCGCCCAACGTGCGCAAGGGCCGCACCTACGACGACCTGGACTACGATTACCTGCAAAAGACGCTCGACATATCGGCCATTTCGTTCCACAAGATGATCCAGGTGCTGCGCAAGAAGGACGCCCTGCGCGAGTGGGGTTCGATCGTGGCGCTGAGCTACATCGCCGCACAGCGCACGCTCTACGGCTACAACGACATGGCCGACGCCAAGGCGCTGCTCGAATCAATCGCCCGCAGCTTCGGCTATATCTACGGCCGGGAGAAGCACGTGCGCATCAACACCGTGTCGCAGTCGCCGACGCCGACCACCGCGGGCAGCGGCGTGCTGGGGCTCAAAGACCTCATGGAGTTCGCGGAGAGCATGTCGCCGCTGGGCAACGCCTCGGCCGAGGATTGCGCCGACTACGTATCGTTCCAGCCGGCGGCGAGCAGCAGGGGCCAGCACCGCGAGGATCGTCCCCGAACCGCCGAACCAGACGGCCCGCCGGTTGCCCCGCCAGCCTGTGTAGATGCTCCAGAGCACGAGCAGGACACCGGCGAGCAGCGCGGCGGCGACATAGGGCATCGCGGTGAGGTTGTGCAGGTATTTGTACTCCTCGACCCGGATTGCGCCCGTCGCGGGGTCCGCCGTCAGACCGTCGGCGACGAGCAGCGCCGCGAGCCAGCCGACGAAGCAGCCGACGAAACCCGGGGTCATGACGGCGATCCGGCGGCGGCAGCGCGCGGCGATCGTCTCGTCGTCGATGCTGTTCATCAGGTACTGGCAGGCGAGCAGTTGCGCGAGCAGCGTCACGGCCAGGCCCAGCAGCCAGTTGCGGATGTCGGCGACGGCCTCCAGGCCGTGCCACGGGGTAGTCCATTGCGAGATGACCGCCTCGCCGCCCGTTCCGGCCAGGTTGAGCCGGTCCACGGTGAAGTTCGCTCCCGTGAAGAGCGTCGAGACGGCCATGCCCAGCAGCAGCGGGCCGAGCAGGCCGTTGATGAGCAGGAAGGCGTTGTAGGTCCTCTCGCCGAAGACGTTCGCGGGCTTGCGTCGGTATTCGTAGGCCACGGCCTGAATGACGAAGCACAGCAGAATGGCCATCCAGACGTAGGCCGCCCCGCCGAACGACGTGGAGTAGAAGAGCGGGAACGAGGCGAAGAAGGCGCCGCCGAAGGTGACGAGCGTCGTGAAGGTGAACTCCCATTTGCGTCCCAGCGCATTGACGATCATGTTGCGCTCCTCGTCCGTGCGCCCGAGGTCGTAGAGCATGGCCTGTCCGCCCTGTACGAAGAGCAGGAAGACCAGAAGGGCGCCCAGCAGCGAGATGATGAGCCACCAATAGTGTTGCAGCAGAGTCAGCGTGTCCATGGCTTATTCGTTTTTGGGTCCGATTTTGATTTGGCGGAACATGATGCTCAGTTCGGCGACGAGCAGCGCCGTGAAGAGCGCCAGGAAGAGGAAGAAGGTCGTGGCGACCGAGCCGCTCGGAATCTTCGAGGCGGCGACACCCACGGGCATCAAGTCCTGAATGGCCCAGGGCTGGCGTCCGGCTTCGGCGACGATCCACCCCGTCTGCGAGGCCAGGTAGGCCAGCGGCACGCACCACACGGCCGTGTGCAGCAGCCAGCGCTTCGCGGCCAGGCGGTCGCGGCGGTTGTACCACCAGACGAGGCCCAGAACGAGTATGAAGAGACACCCCGCGCCGACCATCACGCGGAACGAGTAGAAGAGCAGCGGCACGTTCGGGACGAGCTGCTGCGGGCTTTCCAGATAGCCGTAGCCGAAGTAGGCGAAGTACTCGCGCAGGAAGTGTCCGCCCTGCGGCGTCGAGCGGTCGAACAGCGCCTCGATCTGCCGCATCGTCCCCTCGTCGCCCTCGTCGCGCGCCCGGCGGTAGCGGTCGAGCGTGGCGATGACGGCGTGCCCGCGGGCGATCTTCTCCTCGGCCGAGAGAATGCCCCGCTCGGGGTTGCCCTCCACCAGGTCGTTGATGCCCGGCACGAAGGCGTCGGCGTCGCGGAAGCTCATGATCGAGAGCAACTTCGGAATGTCGATCTTGAAATAGAAGGCTTCGTCGCCCGACGCGTGCCCGGCCTGGGGGCGCAGCAGTCCGACGGCCGTGAGCGGCGCTCCCTCCCGTCCGTCGTAGAGCGCCTCCATGGCGGCCAGGCTTCATCGGCTGCGTGCGGGCCGCGATGGCGCCCGAGCGGTCGCCGGTCCAGGCCGTGGCCAGGGCCGATACGAGCCCGAAGAGCGAGGCGATGGCGATGCTTTTGGAAGCCATGCGCTTCTCGCGGCCCCGGAGCAGGTACCATGCCGAAACGCCCACGACGAAGAGCGCCGCGAGGGTGAACGACGAGGCGACCGTGTGCAGGAACTTATTGACCGCCACGGGCGAGAGGGCCACGGCCGAGAACGAACTCATCTCGTTGCGGACCGTTTCGAGGTTGAAGTCGCAGCCCACGGGGTGCTGCATCCAGGCGTTGGCCACCAGAATCCACCAGGCCGAGAGGTTGGCGCCGATGGCCGTGAGCCACGTGGCGGCGAGGTGGAAGCGTTTGGAGACCTTGTCCCAGCCGAAGAACATGACGGCGATGAAGGTGCTCTCCATGAAGAAGGCCAGAATGCCCTCGATGGCCAGCGGCGCACCGAAGATGTCGCCCACGAAGTGCGAATAGTTCGACCAGTTGGTGCCGAACTCGAATTCGAGGATGATGCCCGTGGCTACGCCGATGGCGAAATTGATGCCGAACAGGCGCATCCAGAATCGGGTCGTGCGGCGCCAGAACGCGTCGCCCGTGCGGACGTAGAGGGTCTCCATGACGGCGATGAGGAATCCCAGTCCGAGCGTCAGCGGCACGAAGAGCCAGTGGTAGATGGCCGTCAGGGCGAATTGCGCCCGCGACCAATCGACGGTCGATAGGTAGTCGGTAATCATAGCGTTATTTTTCGGGAATCAGATTTTCCAGCACATGATCGGCGCGTTCGCGGGAGTCCATCCCGGCGAGCAGGTCGGGAAAGAAGAAGAGGCGCAGCACGGCGAAGAGGATGAAGAGCTTCACGAGGATAATGGCCCAGAGCGTGCGCCCCAGGGTCATCGAGCGGAACCCGTCGATATAGAATCGGGCTATTTTGCGGAGCGTCTGCATCGTTTCCGGTCGTTTCGTCTCCAAAGATAGTGTTTTTTTCGTACTTTTGCACCTCCGGAGCGAAATCCGGCTGTTATTGAATCGGAAAATCCAATGAATGCGAAACGAACGGAAGAACGGCTGCCTTCGCCGTGGGTGTCGGCCGTCCCGCTGGCGGTGCTCACGGTGCTGCTGTACGTCGTGATCCGCTGCTTCGGCGGCGACGCCATCAACGGCGGCAGCCAGATCGCGCTGCTCTCGGCCGCATCGGTCTGCGTGATGCTCTCCATCGGAATCTACCGCTGCCGGTGGGCCGTTCTGGAGGAGGCCATCATCGACAACATCCGCGCCTCGGCCTCGGCCATCCTCATCCTGCTGCTCATCGGCGCCATCGCCGGGTCGTGGATGGTCAGCGGCGTCGTGCCGACGCTCATCTGCTACGGCCTGCACATCCTTCATCCGTCGTTCTTTCTGGTGGCCTCGTGCCTCATCTGCGCCGGCGTGTCGCTGATGACCGGCAGCTCGTGGACCACGATCGCCACCATCGGCGTGGCGCTCATGGGCATCGGGCAGGCGATGGGCTTTCCCGAGGGGTGGGTCGCCGGAGCGATCATCTCGGGCGCCTATTTCGGCGACAAGATCTCGCTGCTCTCCGATACGACGGTGCTGGCCTCCTCGACGGTCGGCGTCCCGGTCTTCACGCACATCCGCTACATGCTCTACACCACCGTGCCGTCGATGCTCGTGGCGCTCGCGGTCTTCACCGTGGCGGGACTGTGGCTCGACCACGGCACGGCGGAACAGACGGTGCTTTACGCCGACGCGCTCCGTGCGACGTTCCGCATCTCGCCGTGGCTGCTTCTCGTGCCGCTGGCCACGGGGCTGCTCATCGCGCGCAAGCTCCCGGCGATCGTGACGCTCTTCGCCGCGGCGGTCTTCGCCTGCGTGGCGATGCTCGCGGCGCAGCCGGGGCTGGTGGCGCAGGTGGCGGGCGTCGCGGAGACCGACTTCCTCTCCGGATTCAAGGGGGTGCTGATGACCCTCTTCGGCCCGACGTCGCTCGCTACGGGCTCGCCCGTGCTGGACGAGCTGGTTGCGACGCGCGGCATGGCCGGAATGCTCAACACCGTGTGGCTCATCATCTGCGCCATGTGCTTCGGCGGCGTGATGACCGGCAGCGGCATGCTGCGCTCGCTCACGGCGATCTTCCTGCGGTTCGTGCGCCGCACCTTCCCGGCCGTGGCCTCGACCGTCGGCGCGGGCATCTTCTTCAACCTCTGCACGGCCGACCAGTACATCTCGATCATCCTCTCGGGGCGTCTCTTCCGCGAACTCTACGCACGGCGCGGGCTGGAGGAACGGCTGCTGAGCCGTTCGGTGGAGGATTCGGCCACGGTGTGCTCGGTGCTCGTCCCGTGGAACTCGTGCGGCATGACGCAGGCCACGGTGCTCGGCGTCTCGACCTTCGTCTATATGCCCTACTGCGTCTTCAACCTCGTCAGCCCGCTCATGTCGCTGATAGTGGCCGCCGCAGGGTGGAAAATCCGGAAAAACAACAATCCCGTGCGATGAATACGAAACTGGTTATCTTCGATCTCGACGGCACGCTGCTCGATACGATCGGCGACCTGGCCGTCGCCTGCAACGCCGTGCTGGCCCTTCGCGGGCTGCCGCAGCACTCCTACGGGGAGTACTGCCGTTTCGTGGGAAACGGCATCATGCGGCTCGTCGAGCGGGCCCTGCCCGAAGAGCTGCGCACCCCCGAAAACGTGGCGCTCGTGCGGGCCGACTTCGTGCGTTACTATACGGAGCATATCGACCGCCATACGAAACCCTATGCCGGCATTCCGGAGCTCGTGGAGGAGCTTCGGCGGCGCGGGGTGCGGCTGGCCGTGGCCTCGAACAAATTCCAGGCCGGGACCGAAAAACTCGTCGGGCTGTTCTTTCCTTCGGTGCCGTTCGCCGCGGTCCTCGGACAGCGCGCGGGAGTGCCGCTCAAGCCCTCGCCGGCGGTGGTGGAGGAGATTCTCGCCCGCACCGGTACGCCGCGCGGGGAGGTGCTCTACGTAGGCGATTCGGGCGTGGACATGGAGACCGCGGCGGCGGCCGGCGTGCGTTCGGTTGGCGTGACGTGGGGATTCCGGTCCCGGCAGGAACTCGTGGAGGCCGGGGCGCAGCATCTCGTGGACCGTCCGGAGGAGATTCTCGCGCTGTTGTAGCGGGGCGGTTCCGGCGGCGGATTTCCGGCGGCCCGCGGCGGTTTCCGGACGGATTATGCCTGTCCGGGAAAAATACCCCCGATCGTGTTCCCTATTGGCAACATTGCGCGGCATGAAAGGGTGCGGACGGGATCGGGAGGCGACGGAACGGCGGCTGTTGGAGCGGTCGGGGAGCCGGTGCGCGAGGCGGGCCTCGAGCAGGCCGGAGTGAATGCCGTCGCGGCGCGGGCGCGGCTCCGGTCCGTCAGTTGCAGTAGGCCTTCACGTCGGCGGCGGTGATGCGCCCGTCGGAGAGGATGAGCAGCCGCTCGACGACGTTGCGAAGTTCGCGGACGTTGCCGCTCCACGGCATCGCCTGCAGGGCGGCGACCGCCTCGGGGTCGATGGGTTTGGGCGCCAGTCCGTATTCGGCCGATATGAGGCGGATGAAGTGGTCCGTGAGCAGCGGAATGTCCGCGGCGTGTTCGCGCAGCGCGGGGACCCGTACGACGATGACGCCGATGCGGTGGTAGAGGTCCTCGCGGAAGTTGCCCCGGCGGATCTCCTCGCGGAGGTCCTTGTTCGTCGCGGCCACCACGCGCACGTCCACCTCGATGTCCTTGTCGCTGCCCACGCGGCTGATGCGCCGCTCCTGCAGGGCGCGCAGCACCTTGGCCTGCGCCGCAGGCGACATGTCGCCGATTTCGTCCATGAAGAGCGTGCCGCCGTCGGCCTGTTCGAATTTGCCCTTGCGCTGTTTGATGGCCGATGTGAAGGCGCCGCGCTCGTGGCCGAACAGCTCGCTTTCGATCAGTTCCGAGGGGATGGCCGCGCAGTTCACCTCGACGAACGGTCCCGCGGCGCGGGCGCTTCCGGCGTGGAGGCGGCGCGCCACCAGCTCCTTGCCCGTGCCGTTTTCGCCCGTGATCAGTACGCGCGCCTCCGACGGGGCGACGCGGTCGATCAGCCGGCGGACGCGGTCGATCTCGGGCGAGTCGCCGATGATCGGCTCGGCCTGCGCGGGACGTGCGCGGCGGCTGCGGCGCACGCCCGGCGCTGCCGTCGGGGCGGCGGGCGCCGCGACAGCGGGCGGGTTCTCGATCGTCCGCTGAATGGATTGCAGCAGGTGGTTCATGTCGATGGGCTTGGTGAGGAAATCCTGCGCTCCGTTGCGGACGGCCCGCACGGCCGAGTCGATCGACGTCTCGGTCGAAAGGGCGATGAAGGGTATGCCGGCATCCGGAACTTTGCATGCCGTGTCGGAGAGGATCACGTCGAAGGGAATCTTCGCGCACATGTCCGACGCCTCCTTTTCGTTTTCGGTGGCCTCGGTCGAGAAACCTTCGTATTCGAGCCGCTCGCGCAGAATGTTTCGCACGCTTTTTGATTGGTCCAGAATTAAAACTTTTGCCATAGCTTATATTTGAAAAAAATTATCTACTTTTGTCCCAAAGTTAAGGTTTTCCGCGCCGTTGGACGAATCCGGCAGGACCGGACGGCGCGGGCGGAAAACAGTTCGAAACGTCTTGATAAGGTCTATCGCGAAGGCCCGGCCGGAGGCTCCGGCGGACCGAACGGGACAGTGTGCGGGACCGAAACAGCAATATGAAGAAGAATTACAATTACACGCGACGCAAGTTGTACCTGCCCGAATACGGGCGCCATATCCAGGAGATGATCGACTCGCTGCTGGAGATAGAGGACCGGCGCGAACGCAACCGTCAGGCGCGGGCCGTCATCGCCGTCATGGGCAACCTGAACCCGCTGCTGCGCGACACGGCGGACTTCACCCACAAACTCTGGGACCATCTGTTCATCATGTCTGATTTCCAGTTGGATGTGGACAGTCCCTACCCGCGTCCCTCGCGGCAGGAACTGACCGTTTCGCCCCGTCCGATGGCCTATACGCAGGGGCGGATCGCCTACAAGCATTACGGCAAATACGTCGAGCGGATGATCCGGTCGCTGGCCGGGTGTCCCGACGGGCGGGCCGTGGCCGGAGCGGTGGACAATCTGGCCCGCTACATGCGTGCCAAGAGCTACGAATATAATCAGGAGCATCCCAACAACGAAGTGATCGTAAAGGACATCAAGCACATGTCCGGGGGAGCCATCGAAATCGACGAAGCGGCCATAAACAACCTCCGAAGCGACTATAAACAGCACTTTTTCGGCGCGTCCCCAGAAGGGGCGCGCAGCAGGGCCGGCAGCCTTACCAGCAGCGGCGGCAGCAGCAGAACCGCCAGCAGCAGCACGGGCGCAGTTTCCCCAAGGACGGCTCCGCGCACCGCAGTCCGTCGAAATGATCCGCCGCTCCCGCCGGGATGCGGGGAGGCGGAGCGGAGTTGCCGTCCGGGGCGCGATGCCCCGGGGTGGAACGGAGTTTGCGTCCGGCGTGAGCGGATCATTTGGTCCCTTTTGCGGGCGCGAATAAATTTTTGGCACTTCCCGCGCTTTGTATTATCTTTGTGTTCGTCAAATGCGAAAACGACCATTCATGAGCAGAGAAACGTTTGTCGTCCTGTGCGCTGCGGCTGCCGCCATGTGCGGCTGCCAGTCTTCGAAAGTGAAAATTTCGGGCCGCATCGTCGGCACGGAGCCCCGCAATATCTATCTGGAGGAGGTCACGCCGCTCCGGCAGACGATCGTCGATTCGACGGTGCTCGCCGCCGACGGCAGCTACCTGTTCCGGCTCCGCGACATCGCCGCATCGCCCTCCCTCTACAATGTGGTGTACGACAACGAGCGGATTCCGCTGCTCGTGGAGGGCGGCGACCGTGTGACGGTGAACTCCGCGGGAAGCGTCGTGCGCAACTATACGGTCGAGGGGTCGGCCGAGTCGGAGCTGCTGCGCGAGTTCTACCAGGCCTTCGTCGTTGGCGCGCAGCATCTGGACGAAATCGCCTCTCGCTTCGCCGAGCCGAACCTTTCGGAAGAACGGCACCGGGAGCTGATGAAGGAGTACACGGACGAGTATTTCCGTATCCGCCGCGAGCAGTTGCGCTTCATCGTCGAGAACAAGTCTTCGCTGGCGGCGGTCTATGCGCTCTATCAGCGTCTGCCGGGCGACAGCTACCTGTTCAACGGCGACGGGGACGTGGTTTACTACCGTACGGTGGCCGAAGCCGTGGCCGAACGCTATCCCGGCTCGCCCTACGTCGGGGCGTTGCAGGCCGAGGTGGCGCGTATGGACGCGCAGGCCGGGCTGGCCTCGAAGGTGAGCGAGCTGAACTACCCCGATCTGGAACTGACCGACATGTACGGAGAGAAGGTCCGCCTCTCGAAGGTGGCCGAGGGAAAGGTCGTGCTGCTGGACTTCTGGTCGGCCGAGCTGGGCACGAGCAATGCGCTCAACGCCGACCTGAAGGAGCTGTACGCGAAATACGCCGGCCGCGGGTTCGAGGTCTATCAGGTGGGTATCGACACGTCGAAACCGCTGTGGATCACGGCTGTTCAGGAACAGCAACTGCCGTGGAAGTCGGTCACCGACCTGCGCGGGCGCGCCTCGTCGGCCCTGGTGGTCTATAACGTGCAGCGCATTCCGGCCAATTTCCTCATCGACCGCGAGGGAACGATCGTCGGAAAGAACCTCTACGGCCGGAGCCTCGAGGAGAAACTCGAACAGTTGCTTCCGTAGCCGAATGTACTACTTCGCCTCGGACATACACCTCGGCGCCGGCGATCCGGAGACGGCGCGGCGCACGGAGCGGCGTTTCGTCGCATGGCTCGACGCCGCGGGGCGCGATGCGGAGGCGATCTTTCTTCTGGGCGACATCTTCGACTTCTGGTTCGAATACCGCCGCGTGGTTCCCAAAGGCTTCGTGCGGACGCTCGGCAAGCTGGCCGAACTCACGGACCGGGGCGTGCGCGTGGTCTTCTTCACGGGCAACCACGATATGTGGGTGGGCGACTACCTCGCGCGTGAATGCGGCGTGGAAATCCACACCGCGCCGCAGGAGGTGACGCTCGCCGGACAGCGGCTCTTCCTGGCCCACGGCGACAACATGCGCATCGAGGGGCAGCCGGCGCTGCGCCTGCTCTCAACACGGTGTTCCGGTCGCGGACGCTGCGGCGGCTCTTCGCCTGGGGCGTGCATCCCGATCTGGCGATGAAGTTCGGCCGCTGGTGGAGCGGCAAGTCGCGCAAGCGGCACAACGACGCCGACCGCCGGGCCGCCGAGACGGGTTGCGGAGGCGGTTTCGACGCCTCGCTCACCGAACCGCTCATCGACTATGCCCGCGACTATGCCCGCACGCACGCCGTGGATCATTTCCTCTTCGGACACATGCACTTCGCCCGCGATTACCGCGAGGGGGCGCTGCACACGGTGCATCTGGGCTGCTGGGAGAAGAACCCCTCCTACGCCGTGCTGGACGACGGAGGACGTCTGACGCTCAAAACGCTCGAACCATGAAACAATACCTCGACCTGCTGCGCCGCATCCGGACGGAGGGCGTCGTGCGCGGCGACCGCACGGGAACCGGCACGATGGGGGTCTTCGGACACCAGATGCGTTTCGATCTGGAGGAGGGCTTTCCGCTGCTGACCACCAAGCGGGTCTTCCTCAAGGGGGTGATCCACGAGTTGCTGTGGTTCCTCGCCGGAGACACCAATATAAAATACCTCGTCGAAAACGGCGTCCACATCTGGGACAACGACGCCTACCGCTACTATAACGAACTTTGCGCCCGTTGCGGCGTGCGCCCCGTGTCGCGCGAGGAGTTCCTCGCCTCGGCGGGTGGTCCGTCGCCGATCGAAGGCTACCGTTACGGCGATCTGAACCATGTCTATGGCTACCAGTGGCGGTCGTGGCCCCGGCCCGGCGGGGGCGCGGTGGACCAGATCGAGCAGGTGGTGGAGACGATCCGCCGCAACCCCCGAGTCGCGGCGGCTGCTGGTCTCGGCGTGGAACGTCGCGGAGATCGGCGAGATGGCCCTGCCGCCGTGCCACGTGCTGTTCCAGTTCTATGTGGCCGGGGGGCGGCTGTCGTGCCAGTTGTACCAGCGCAGCGCCGACACGTTTCTCGGAGTGCCCTTCAATATCGCCTCCTATGCCCTGCTGACGATGATGACGGCGCAGGTCTGCGGCCTCCGGCCCGGAGAGTTCGTCCATACGCTCGGCGACGCGCACCTCTACCTGAACCATCTGGAGCAGGCCGACGAGCAGCTCGCACGCACGCCGCGCCCGCTGCCCGCGATGCGGCTCAACCCCGCGGTGCGCTCCCTCGGGGCGTTCCGTTACGGAGATTTCACGCTCGAAGGCTACGATCCCTGGCCGGCGATCAAGGCCCCCATGTCGTTCTGACCAAAAAAACGATTCCCATGCTTTCCCTTATCGCTGCCGTCGCCGAGAACGGTGTGATCGGCGACAAAAACGCCCTGCTGTGGCATATTTCCGAAGACCTGAAACATTTCAGGGCCGTGACGACGGGTCATCCCGTCGTGATGGGCCGTAAGACCTTCCTTTCGCTCGTGCGTCCGCTGCCCGGACGCACGAACGTCGTCCTCACGCGGCAGGCGCTCGACATTCCGGGCTGTACGGTGGTCCACTCGCTGGAGGAGGCCGTCGCGCTCTTTCCGGACGACGAGGAGGTGTTCGTCATCGGCGGGGCGCAGGTCTATGCCGAGGCGCTGCCGCTGGCCGGCCGCTTCTATCTCACGCGCGTGCGGCATCCCTACGAGGGCGACACGCGCTTCCCGGCATGGGACGAGAGCGAATGGCGCCTCGCGGCCTCGGAGGCGTTCCCGTGCGGAGCGTCCTATCCCTGGCCCTTTGTCTTCGAAACCTGGGAGCGGCGCTGAATTTACGCATTTATACCACCCCGCGACCCGGCGGGATTCCCCCTTTGCGCTTGCAAAGGTTTTTTTGCGTCTATGGGAAAGTATTTCGATCTGTTGATGGAGGACGTGCGGATGCGCGAGGGGCTGCATTCGTGCATGAACTGCGGCGTCTGCACGGGCGTCTGCCCCGCGGCGGAGTTCTACAACTACGACCCGCGGCAGATTGTCAGTACCGTGCAGACGCAGGACGACGAGGCCATCGAGGCGCTCCTGCGCAGCGAGACCATCTGGTACTGCGGGGAGTGCATGTCGTGCCGTCCGCGCTGTCCGCGGGGCAATACGCCGGGGTATGTGGTGCAGGCACTCCGGCGGCTGTCGCAAAGCTCGGCCTGTTCGTAGAGAGCGAGAAGGGCGGCAGCAGTTGGCGCTGAAGCGGCTCATCGGCGAAAACATCCTGAGAACGGGGTACTGCATCGTGCCGCGGCTGGTGAAGCCCGAGCTGCATCCGGAGCAGGGGCCCGTGTGGAAGTGGATCTACGACAACGACAAGGAGGTTTACGGCCGTTTCACGCCCGTTTACATGAAACAGGGGGCCGGGGCGCTGCGGCGTATCGACGACGAGTCGCTCGAGGAGCTCCGGCGCATCTTCGACGTGAGACGCGGCGGCACGCGAGATGTTCGACGACATCGAGCGCCACTCGGACCGAAGGCCCGCGAGATGGGTTACGAGGGGGCCGGCGAACGCATACCTCATGGACGTTTTCACGACGAACAGCAACTGCCATCACTGACGGGGGCGGCCGTCGTTAAACGTACGACAAGATGAAAAAGGAACAGTTGGCAGGAGTACCAGAAGGAGGTGGCGGACGACCGCTACTATTATCTGCGCAGTTGCATCCGGCAGAATTTCTTTCCCGGTTCCGAGAAGGCGTTCGTCCGAATACTGCGCCAGGAGCTGGGACGCGACCTGTTCGATGACCCGGTGCATACTTCGTGTACGGGTATCGGCTATCATTCCGATATCGTGCCGCTCGAAACCATCATGACCGTCGTGGCGCGGCAGTTCGCACTGGCGTCCGAGGCGGGGTACGAAAACCTCGCCGTATCGTGCATCACCTCCTTCGGTATCTACACGGAGATTCTCGAAACGTGGCAGGAGTTTCCCGAGCTGGAGGCGAAGGTCCGCGAACATTTGTTTCGGGCGACCGGACGCGAGTTCCGCAAGCCGAAAAACGTGTCGCATGCTTCGGACATCATCTTCCACCACCGCGAGGCCATCCGGCAGCGGGCCGCATACCTGCTCGTGAACCGGCGGACGGGCGAACCCCTGCGCGGGGTGGAGCACATCGGATGCCATTATGCCAAGATATTCCCGAAAGAGGGTATCGGCGGCGTGGAGTTTCCTTATGTGCTTGCCGGCATGATTGAGGCGTGGGGCGGACAGGTGGTGGATTATCCGGAGCGGCGCCACTGCTGCGGATTCGGGTTCCGCAATTACATCGTGCAGGCCAACCGCGGTTATTCGGTGGCCAATTCACAGAAGAAGTTCGAGTCCATGGCACCCTACAAGCCCGACTTTATCGTGGCCAACTGTCCCGGATGCGCCATGTTCCTCGACCGGTGGCAGTACACCATCGCCGAAATCGAGGGGACGACCTATGGCGAGGAAGGCAAGGGGATTCCTGTGCTGACCTACGAGGAGCTGGCGGGACTCGTGCTGGGGTACGACCCGTGGGAGCTGGGACTGCAGATGCATCAGGTGGACGTGGAACCGTTGCTTAACAAGATGGGTGTCGAGTACGACCCGGCTGCGAAATACCTGCTGCCCAACGGTAAATATATCGGCAGGCCGGAGCCTGCCATGGTAAATCTGGGGGCGGATTGACCGTCTCCGCAGTTGATTGAAACGGTAAAACAAGGAATACCTTATATGGGAAAAGAGGTCATCATCGTCGGTGGGGGAGTTGCCGGCATGCAGGCTGCCCTGTCGCTCAGGGAGCGCGGGGCGGAGCCTGTGATAATCGAGAAGGAGGAGCGGTTGGGCGGCAAGCTGACCGGGTGGCACCGGCTCTTCCCCACGTTCACCCCTGCGGAAGATGTGCTCGGACCGCTGCTCCGTCGTGTGGAGGAGGCGGGTATTCGGGTGATGACGGGAACGGAGGTCGAGGAACTCGTACCCGGCGGTGTCGCGGTGGGCGGCGGACGCCGCATTACGGGAGATGCGACGGTGATTTGTTCCGGATTCGAACTGTTCGATGCGAGGCTGAAAGAGGAGTACGGCTACGGCATCTACGACAACGTGCTGACGTCGGTCGATGTCGAACGGATGCTCCGCGAGGGACGTGTGGCCAAGGCACAGGGCCGCAGCCGCGCCGTATCGCCTTTCTGCACTGCGTGGGTTCGCGCGACGAGAAAGGTGTGCCAGCAGCACTGTTCGAAGGTGTGCTGCATCACGGGTGTCAAGCAGGCGATGGAGATGAAGCGGCTCTTTCCCGACGCCGACGTTTTCAATTTCTACATGGACATACGCATGTTCGGTCCGGGATACGAGGAGATGTACCGCGAGGCGCAGCAGCGCTATAACATCAATTCCGTCCGTGGCCGCATCTCGGAGGCCGGGCCCACGCTCGACGGACGGGTGCAGATCAAGGCCGAGGATACGCTGACGGGCCGTCCGCTGCGCATGAGCGTCGATCTGCTGGTGCTGCTGGTGGGCATGCGCGCCAACGACGACAACGCCGCGCTGGCCGCCGGGGCCGGGCTGCGGCTCGCTCCGAGCGGGTTCCTGCAGCCGCGCGACCTGTTCCTGGACAACGTCCGCAGTTCGGCGGACGGGATCTTCTGCGCCGGGGCGGTCTCCGCGCCCAAAAGCCTCGGCGAGACGTTGAACGAAGGGACCGCTGCGGCCGACGCCGCGGTCCGCTACGCGGGGATGTAGGCCATGGCGATCCGTTTCGGCTATACCATTTCGAAACCCCGGGCGATCGACCTCGACCGCAACAACCTGCGCAAGAGCGACGAAATCCTGCGCGAGATGCCCGAGTTGCAGACCTGCATCGGCTGCGGGGGCTGCACGGCGGTCTGCACGGCCGGAAATCTCACGGAGTTCAACTTCCGGCGGGTCCACACGCTCGTCCGCCGCGGCGAGTATCAGGGGGCCTACGAGGAGATGAACAAGTGCATGCTGTGCGGCAAGTGCCGGCTGGTGTGCCCGCGCGGCATCAATACGCGGGGCGTGGTGCTGTTGATAAAACGTAAACTGGGGACTTCTGACGATGACCTTTTTTCGCGCCTTTCTGCATTCCGTTCATGGCCGGTGCGGCCGTGATGTTCCTTACCCTGCGTGGAAGTGGGGCGTGTGGCTCTGGCGTCTGCCCCGGGCAGACAAGATGCGCATCGTGCGCGGCCTGCCCACGCGCCGCACGGCGGAGGCCGTGTGGGAGGTGGTGAGCGAGTCGCTGCTGCACCGCCGGATTTTCCGCGTCAATCCGCTGCTGGGCTACATGCACATGTCGCTGGCCTTCGGGTGGTTCCTGCTGATCGCCGTGGGATGGGTGGATCGAGACGGTCGCCTACCTCGGCTTCCGCTACGTGCCGTTGCAGGGGCATGTCTTTTTTCAAATACTTCGCCACGGGGCTGGAGCACAAGCCGGCATTCGACTTTGCGATGGACCTGCTGCTGCTGTTCGTCCTCTCCGGGCGTGGCGCTGGCATGGGCCAAACGCTTCCGTTCGCGGGCGATGGGCCTGCGCCGCACGACGAAAACACGTGCCGGGCGACCGTGTGGCGCTGTCGGCTCTGGTTCGTCTTCCCGGCCCGTCTGGCGGCCGAAAGCGCGACCTGCGCCCTTTACGGCGGCGGGGGATTCCTCACCGGATCGCTCGGCGCCTGGCTGGCCGATCATGTCGGGGTGCTGCCGCTCATGAACTTCGAGTCGGCGGCATGGTGGTTCTATTCGTCGTGCCTCGGAGTTTTCTTCGTGGCGCTGCCCTTCTCGCGCTACATGCACATTTTCACCGAGATTCCGCTCATCTTCCTGCGCCGCTACGGCCTGCGGTCGGGCGAGAAGGAGACCTCCTACGACCGCTTCCAGACCGATGCCTGCTCGCGTTGCGGCATCTGCATCGACCCCTGTCAGTTGCAGAGCGTGCTGGGAAAGGATACGGTGCAGTCGGTCTATTTCCTGCGCGACCGCCGCTACGGCATGCTGCGGCGAGAGACGGCCGACGACTGCCTGATGTGCGGCCGCTGCGCCGTGAAGTGTCCCGTGGGCATCGACCTCAATACGCTGGCTCACGCCGGGCAAAACCATCATCGAACCGACGTCGGGCAATACCGGGATCGGCCTGGCGATCGTGGGTATCGTCAAGGGCTATCCCGTGGAGATCGTCATGTCGGAGGCCGTGTCGATCGAACGGCGCAAGATCATCCGCTCCTACGGCGCCAAGGTGATTCTCACTCCCGCCGAGGAGGGTACCGACGGGGCGATCCGTTATGCGCGTGCGGCCGTAGCGTCGGACCCCGACCGCTATTTCATGCCCGATCAGTTCGCCAACGCCAGCAACTACCTGGCGCACTATCAGTCGACGGCGCTCGAAATCTGGCAGCAGACGGGCGGCAAGATCGACTATCTGGTCTGTGCCCTCGGCACGTCGGGAACGCTCATGGGGTTGTCGCGTTTTTTGAAGGCGATGAAGCCCGACATCAAGGTCGTCTGCGCCCAGCCTACGCGCGGGCACTACATCCAGGGGTTGAAAAATATGGAGGAGGCGATCGTACCCGACATCTACGACCCCTCGAAGAATTAAACGATTAACAGTCAGTCGGTTTTCGGCGGACGGGCTGCGTGGGGCGAAATTTTATTTGCCGGAACCGGATTTTTGTATTATCTTTGCACATGCAAAAGCGATAGATCGCACAAGCTAACGATATATCGCGGGATGGAGCAGTTGGCAGCTCGTCGGGCTCATAACCCGAAGGTCGGAGGTTCGAGTCCTCCTCCCGCTACCAAGGCGGACAATTCGGCAGAATTGTCCGTTTTTTTGTGCAAAGAAAGAACGGGAGGGGCGTGCCGTGCGGTTTTCGGAGGAGGTTCGTGCGGTTCGATGCCTGCTTTTGCGGGTTCGGCGTGCATTTTGCAGCGACAGGGGTGTAACCATAAATTCGGAAGCCATGAAAGAAAAAGAGAACACGACCTGCGATCCCTGCGAGCGGAATTTCGAACGCAATATCGACCGGATGGTGAAGGCGGGCGAAGCCCCCGCGGAGAAGACACGCCGGGAGAAGGAGGCCGAGGTGAAATCGGCCTTCGCCGAAGAACATCCGGCCGCGAAGTGATTCGGGGCGTATGAAGGCCGAGGGGCGGAACGCATTGCGTTCCGCCCCTCGGCATGCCGGCAGACCGGAAGCGGCGACGGGGAAAAATCCCGCCGTTTCGGCCGGAGCGGCGGTTCCCGCGTTTCGCAAAGGAGTCGCTCCTCCTCTCCGGCCCGCACTACCGTTCCGCCCGGTATGCTTCGAGTCCGCTTCGGAGGAATGCGACGAATCCGGGTACGCTGAGGTCGTATCCGCGGGGCGGTACGAGCATCTTGCCGCCTCGTCCCTGCAGGACGTAGTAGGGCTGTGCGTTCACGCCGTAGGTCGTGAGCGCGTAGCGGGAGTGGAGTGATCTTGCCGAGGCTTTTCAGCACTTTTCCCGACTCGGTCGTGACCCATTCGTTCTCGGGGAGCACTTTCTTGTCGTCGGAGTAGAGCGCGACGATCACGTAGTCGTTGCGCAGCATGGCGAGCACCTCGGGATCGGACCATACGCGGGCCTCCATTTCGCGGCAATTGACGCAACCGTGTCCCGTGAAGTCGATGAAGAGCGGCTTTCCGACCTTTTCGGCATAGGCTTCGGCCTCCCGGAGATCGAAGAACCCTCGAGCCCGTGCGGCAGGTGGAGGAAGTCGCTGTATTTGGGTTTGAGCCCTTCGACGGTCCGCAGCCCCTCTCCGGAGGCCGTACTTCCCGCGGCCGCGCCGCCCTGTCCTGCGACGAAGTCCTGTGTCGCAAGGGGCGGAAGATAGCCCGAAAGGCCTTTGAGCGGGCGCCCCACATGCCGGGAAGGAGGTAGATGACGAACGAGAAGGTGACGATGGCCAGTGCGAGGCGTCCCACACCCAGGTAGGGCATGTCGCTGTCGTGGGCGAATTTGATTTTCCCCAGCAGGTAGAATCCCAGCAGGGAGAAGGTGACGATCCACACGGCGAGGTAGATCTCGCGGTCGAGCAGTCCCCAGTGGTAGGTCTGGTCGGCCACGGAGAGGAATTTCAGACCCAGCGCGACTTCGATGAATCCCAGTACGACCTTCACCGAATTGAGCCATCCGCCGCTTTTGGGCAGCTTCTTGAGCATCGCGGGAAAGAATGCGAAGAGGGTGAAGGGCAGGGCGAAGGCCACGGAGAATGCCAGCATGGTGACGATCGGACTCCAGAACTCCCCTGCGGTGGACTTGATGAGCACCGATCCGACGATGGGACCCGTGCAGGAGAACGACACCAGCACGAGCGTCAGGGCCATGAAGAAGATGCCGGCCAGCCCCTTCGAATCGGCCTTCGCGTCGGTCTTATTGACCATCCACGAGGGCATGGTGATCTCGAACGCACCGAAGAACGAGGCGGCGAAGACCATGAATACGAGGAAGAAGAGGATGTTCGGCAGCCAGTGCGTGGCCAGCCAGTTGAATATGTCGGCCGTCACGGCGTCGCCGCCGAGGATGCGCGTGACGAGAATGATCGCCGCGATGGGGAGCGTGTAGAGGGCCACGATGAAGAATCCGTACATGGCGGCGCGGAAACGGCCCAGCGCCGGGCTTCCGGAACCTTTCATGAAGAACGAGACGGTCATCGGGACCATCGGGAAGACGCAGGGGGTCAGCAGCGCGGCGAATCCCCAGAGGATCGCCTCGATGATGAGCGACCAGAGCGTGCCTCCGCCCGCGGCATCGGGCGCCGTTGCCGGAGTCGTCGCGGCGAGCGCGGCGGAGGGACCGTTCCCTGTCGCGCCGGCCTCC
>VOFF01000294.1_pt1 | contig 36001 bp, 46 predicted proteins | sample 5384061 | NCBI WGS metagenome assembly VOFF01 (sample SAMN12384725, study PRJNA508395) | human gut metagenome | isolation source: healthy gut E | host: Homo sapiens | reverse complement strand
TTGGAACTTTATTCTGCACGGAAAGAGGCAAAGGAATATCTTGACTTCTATGCAGAGCCGAATGAGGGCCAGAAGCTGGAAGAGTATAAGCACATCATACGGGAAGAGTTCTATCCGAGCAGAAACAGAGAGCCAAAGACACGCTTCTCAGTGTGCCGCAAGGCATTGTCCGACTTCAAGAAACTGAAGCCTTCGGAAGATTCAGTCGCAGAATTGATGGTGTTCTATATGGAGAATGCCTGTCAGTTCACTTATGACTATGGAGACATGTGGGAGCAATTCTATGATTCTGTTGAGAGTAATTTCGACAAGACATTGCGCCACATCGTGCTTTATGACCTTTGGGACAAGTATGATTCCCGAATCAAGCAATGCCTTCGTTGGGCAAGCCCTTGTGGATGGGGATTTCCTGACGCACTGAATGATATGTATGAGGAAATGAAGGCGCAAAATGAGGAACTCCGAAAGAAATACAGGAATTTCAAGATGCCCATCAACGCTGATTATTAAACGAATATACTCAAATGGGGAAACCAAAGAAAAAAACATAAGAAAGCGAAACAACTGCCCTTAAGCAAAGAAGAGCAGATTTTTCAAGCGGCAAGAGACCTTGCAGCTGAAATTGGCATATCCTATTCTGAGGCATTAGGGTTTACTTTGGGCATAAAGGACGTAACGTATGGTTGGGAAGAAGACTATACGGAAGAAGAGTTTCAGGCACTGATTGACCACGCTGTGGGAGACACTGATTATGAGCACACCCTCTATTGAATCATCTACACGAGAGGAACGTTTGGATTACGTTCTGAATGAATGGAGATGTCTGCACAACTGTGAGCTGTGCGGTAAGTGCCATATTCTGAAAGGCAGAAGCGAAGAAATACTCTATGCAGACTATATAGACGGCAAGCGGTCATATATGGATATAACATTAGAAATCAGAAGCAACAGATAATGATGTCACAGAAATACATATATCCATCGTTGTTCCAAGAGGAAGAGCCGCAAGAAAGCGTTCCTGGTGATAAGAAAGAGTATGACCTGACGAATCTCTTTGAGAGATTGGCAAAGTCTGATTTTCGCAGCCGGTTCCATCTGTCCAAGCAAGACAGGGAGTATGTAATGGAAAAGGGATTGCCGACTGATGAAGAACAGGAATAAATGGCTGTAATAAAAGATGAAGATAGAAGAAGCCATAGTATATGTGATGGTGCGACGGCATGACAAAAGTCAAAGCACCTGAGAAAGGACGGTCAGCCTGTGACAAGCAAGGCAACAATCTGCCGTTTCCCGAAATGTTCACAAAAAAGAAGCTGGCAGAATCATGTTAATGATATGACGTAACGATATGACAATAGATACAACCAACATGTGCTCACACCTTCAGAAGAAGTTGTTTGAACCAGAAGGTGTGTATTATCCGATATGGCAAGCCATGCAGGATGATGAGACCTTGACGGCTGTGGTACGAAGCAGACAGCTGCACATCTACAGAAACGGGAAGAAAATTCTCGTTCTGGCAGGTAAGGCACAACCGAAGATTATAAGGGAAGACAAAATACAAGAGTTAATAACAAGAAAATAGAAAGAATAATGAAATCATTTGGACAAAATCGTGGATGCTTCCACAGCCGGTACTGGTAAATACGACAAGAATGGCAAGCCCAATGCAATGAACGCAGCCTGGGGCGGTCAATGGGACGCAAAGGAGATTATGATTGCCATGGGCGCACATGCCACTGGCCGAGAATCTGAACAACTGCCCCGACTTCCCGTGGCATTTTGCTACAAAGCAAATGGTGGCAGCAGACTTCGTAGGCATCGTATCTGCCAAGAACGATGCGGACAAAATGGCGAAGACAGGTTGGAACGTTGAGAAGGGCAGAGAATGTCAATGCTCCCATGTTCACCGACTTCCCCCGACTTTGGAATGTCGTATAAAAGAGAAAATCGACGAGTCAGCGGAAGGCTATTACATCGTGGCGGAGATAGTGAACATCCTGATAGATGAAAAAGTATCTTTGCCGAGGATGGCAAGCCTGATGTGGAGAAGATGCAGCTTATCACCTACGACCCTGTTCATCATGGCTATATCGCCTTGGGGCAGCGTGTGGCAATGCATTTGCAGACTGCAAGCAGTTGAAATAAGAACAGAAATACATGACCAAACTCCGTTGCGTCGTAGAGCGCATCACATTCCAAAATGCCGAGAACGGATATTCGGTGATGAAAGTCAAGGTGAAGGGGTACGATGACCTCGTCACCTTGGTGGGCAACCTGCTGGAAGTGCCGGCAGGGGCGGTGTTGCTATGCGAAGGCGAATGGAGGGTGGATAAGCGGTACGGACAGCAATTCCAGTGCGAGACGTGGGAGGAGGTGATGCCTGCCACGGCTTACGGCATAGAGAAATACCTGGGCAGCGGACTGGTGAAAGGCATCGGTCCGAAGTTCGCCAAACTTATTGTGGGGCATTTCGGAACGGACACCATCGAGGTGATAGAGACAGACATCGAGCGGCTCTACGAGGTGCCGGGCATCAGCAAGAAGCGTGTGGAGAAGATACGTGAGAGCTGGGAGAAGCAGAAGGACATCAAGAACGTGATGCTCTTTCTGCAGGGCTTCGGAGTGAGCACGGCATACGCAGCAAAAATCTACCGTCAGTATGGCAAGGAGAGCATTGACAATGTGAAGGAGAATCCCTACCGATTAGCTGATGACATCTGGGGCATCGGTTTCAAGACCGCTGATGGCATCGCCCGCAAGATGGGATATGAGATGAACGACGAGAGGCGGTTGCGCAGCGGACTCATCTACACGCTCAACCAACTGGCTGACGAGGGGCATTGCTATGCGGAGGAGGAACAGCTGATAGCCACGGCAAAGCAGTTGCTCGAAGCCGACGAGGAATGCATCCGCACCGCCATGACCCACGCCATCGAGACAGAAGACCTGATGCTCGACGGCACTGCCATCTACCTGCCGCCGTTCTACTATGCCGAGTGCGGTACGGCAAACCGCCTGAACACATTAGTACATACGAAAGAAGCGGGTTCCATATTCACTGCTCGCTTCGACCTCGCCAAGTTGCAAAGGGAAACTGGCATTGAATATGACGAGGTGCAGGTGGAAGCCATCCGGCAGGCCATCGCCTCGAAGGTGATGGTGCTCACTGGAGGTCCTGGCACAGGAAAGACCACCACGACCAAAGCCATCATCGCCGCCCTGCAGTCGGCAGGTATGCGCATACTGCTCGCCGCTCCCACAGGTCGTGCAGCCAAGCGGATGAGTGAGGCTACGGGCATGGAAGCAAAAACGATCCATAGACTATTGGAATACAATCCGCAGGACGGCTACAAGCGTAACGATGAGAACCCTTTGAGGGGGGATGCACTGATAGTGGATGAGTGCTCTATGATAGACATCATCCTGATGAACAACCTCACGAAGGCACTGCCCACTACGATGCGCTTAGTGCTTGTGGGCGACATAGACCAATTGCCCAGTGTGGGAGCTGGCAATGCTTCGCGACATCATCGATTCGGGAGTCATCCCTGTGGTAAGGCTTACACGCATCTTCCGACAGGCACAGTCGAGCCGCATTGTGATGAGTGCCCATGCCATCAACCGTGGCTGCTTCCCCGACATCAGCAACGGTCAGCACACCGACTTCTTCTTCATGAAGCAGGAAGAGCCGGAGAAGGTGGCGGAGACCATTGTTTCCTTAGTGCGCGACCGACTGCCCAAGGCTTACCGCCAGCCGAATGCGAACATACAGGTACTCACGCCCATGCAGCGCGGCGTGGTGGGGGCTGCCAACCTGAATGTGGCTCTGCAACAGGCACTGAACCACAACACGGCGGCACTCGTCCGTGGCGGCTACACCTTCAAGGAGGGCGACCGTGTGATGCAGCTGCGCAACAACTACGACAAGGATGTATATAACGGCGACCTCGGCTATGTGCGCTCCGTGGATATGGAGGAGCGCACCTTGACGGTGGATTTCGACGGTCAGATGGTGGAGTATGAAGCGTCGGAACTGGACGAGCTGACCCTTGCATACGCCACCACTATCCACAAGTCGCAAGGGTCAGAATATCCCATTGTGGTGATGCCGGTGCTGATGACCCACTATGTGATGCTCCAGCGCAACCTCATATATACAGGTATCACCCGTGCCAAAAAGATTTGTGTATTGGTGGGTCAGACCAAAGCCCTTGCCTACGCTATTCACAACATGAAGGTGTTGAAGCGCAACACCCGGCTGAAGGAACGTCTTGCTCCCGTCGCCACTGATTCCGCCGCCACTGCACCGAACAGCGCACGGCAATACGCACTGCCTACTGAGGAAATTCAGATGGCAGCGGAAGAGAGAGTACAATACGGCGACAAAGAAAAGCCGTAGTGCTCTCTATGAAATATATGCAGAGTTGCTCATCTGTCTCTGCGGAAGTCGTTTCGTCTTTCTCCGCCAAACAAAGCTCTGAGCACATTGCCCAAAGCTCCGAACACGAAGTAGCAAACGATGATTGCAACAATATCGTCCATAAGCATTTCCTGTTTTATGGGTTATACACTCTGATATAGGTTCACTATGTCCAATCCCTGTCGCTTGGCTTCTCTGACGGTGTAGAACGTGCCGCCCTTGGGATTGCCATCGAAGTAGGCAATGAGACGTGAACTGCGGTTGACCATGTAGTCGTTGCGCCTCAGAAGGCAGCCGTTGAAGTATCGCTCGCTCAATACGACCACGTCATCCACGATGCGTAGGATGGCATCGTACTTGGCTTGCTCTTCCTTGCTCCATCTGTCAGACTGACAACGGAACGGCACGACGGCTATCACCAGCAAGTCCTTCAACTTGCTTTGCAACGAAAGGGCGGCTTCTGCCGCCAGCAGGTCAAATCCCATTGCCATGCCACAATAGAAACACCGGTAGCCGTCGGCATACGCCTTGGCTATCTCCGATTTCAGACATTGCTTCAACTCCCTCCGCTTGGCGAAGGGTACGCTGCGGTGTCCGCTGAAGCATACGGACACTGCCTTGTTGTACTTTGTCATACTTTACCTTACTTTATAATGTGTGCGTGCGAGGAACATACCGCCAATGACACATGCGCCGAGACTTTCGAGTTGGTTGGCATACTTGGCATAGCTGAGACCCTTGGTTATCACATCGTCAAAGACCAACACCATCTTGTTGTCGAAGAACGGCTCATCAAACTCAACGACATTCGCCTTGCGGACTTCATCCTCGTTCTTGCGGTTGTCGTGGATGGTTTTGCGCTCTCCGCATACCCTCACGTGCTCGTAGCCGTTTTCCGCTCCTGTCAGTTCACAAACCCTGTGGCAGAAAGCCTTGTAGCGGAGTTCGTTGCTCTCGCTTGTGGATGCCGGAACGGGGGCGAAGACGATGTTCACACAACCCTTGCCGTAGAGTGTCAGCATATTCTCTGCGGTGCGCTGCGCCACTTCCTCGTAGGCTCTTCCGTCCTTGAAGTCAAACACTAATTGTCTGTCGGTAATCTCCTTCTCACCCACATTGCGGATGCGTGATGGATAATATTTACAGAACCAAGTCTGAGGCTTGTCTAACTGCTTTTGGATTTGATAGTCATTCTTGTGTGCCATTGCTCTGATGTTTTTTCTTCCCTTATTTCGGAGGCTTTTCCTGCCTGCCCAAGGGATATTTTTTGCTTTCCAAGAGTGATGGCGATCAAAAAGCCAAATCGGGAGCGAAAAATACGCTCTGCACGAAGAGGAAGATTTTTCGGTCAAATGCAATGGACGATTTGGTGTTTGAACAATCGCCAGCATTACCTTTGCAAAACAATATCCGCAGCGGCAAGGCAGGCGAAAAGAAATCTGTTACATAAAAGGGGAACCAGGGCGGGATGGCGTGGGGCTATGCCGTATATGGGGAAGGACGATAGTTGATATGAGGGATAAAGAGAAAATCTTGTAATAGGGAACGAAATTGCCTTTTATCAGCATGGAGACAGTCCTACAAGCAGAGAAAACTATTGCCCTAAAAATGAGTTGGATAGTATTTCCTAAAAGTAGTATCGACTACGGATAGTATAATAGTCGAATAGTATTTACTACCATACTACGGATAGTAAAGTCTGTTTATAGAAGAGATAGCGGTATCATCGTCTGTCCGGCGATGATACCGCGCGGCACTCATGTGTCATGCCGCTTTAGGTATTCTGTCATTGCCTCATTGACAATATCACGCAAGGACATCCCTTTCTTGATGGCGAGGTACTTCATCCTCGTGTGGATGCTCTTGTTGATAAGGAAATTGCAATGCACAGGCACTTCGGTAGTCTCAGAAACAGACACAGGTGGTGCTGGTGTAGTTTCTGTGACTATCTGCTCCTTACTCGGCTTCTTTGTGGAAGAAAGGAGTCCGTTGAGACCGCCTTTCATTCCCTCTTTCAACATACTGCTCTTGCTCATGGCTATGCTATTTTAAGTTTAACACTTCTTTTGCCAAAGACATGTAATCACTGGCACCATTGGACTTGGGATTATACTCAAAGATAGTCTTGCCGTTGATGGGGGCTTCTGCCAAAGCCACATTGTCACGGATGACGGTCTTGAAGACTTTCTCGTGAAAACTGTCATTGACGAATTCCCTCACGCTGCGGTTCAAGGTCTTGCGGCGGTCGAACTGCGTGATGACGATGCCGCCTACTTTGAGGTTGGGATTAAGCCGCTCCTGAACGATGCGGATAATATCCATCAACTTTGCCATACCTCTCATGGCAAGGTATTGTGCTTGAACAGGGATGATGATGTAGTCTGCTGCGGTGAGGGCATTCAAGGTCAGCAAGCCCAATGATGGTGGGCAGTCGATGATGATGTAGTCGAAATGCTCTTTGGCGATGGCTTTGGTGATAAGTCCCTTCAAGATAAGCTCCCCGTCCCGGCTCACTGATAAGTTCGGACTCTGCCGCTGACAGGTCAAGGCAAGAAGGAACAACCTTGATGCCATTGTGCAACTTGACCAACGGCAAAGGGTACTGTCCACACATTGCGCCATAGACTGTCTGTTCTTCCTCGATGGACAATCCCAAGGCTTCCGTGAGGTTGGCTTGTCCATCCATGTCAATAGCCAAGACGTTCTTCTTACTCAGTTGCAGAGCTGCCGCAAGGCTTACTGCGGTCGTACTTTTCCCTACGCCACCTTTGTGATTTAATACTGCAATTATCTGTGTCATAACATGATACTACTATTAGTGGATACTACTTTACTATTCTACTACTGATAGTACATACTAACCATAGTAAAAGCGGATTTACTACGATTAGTACGTACTACTCTCAGTTGATGCTATCCTCAGAAGGGAAGGTCTTCGCTCTTGTCCTGCGGTGCATCGGCTGGCGGTACGGGAGCCTCGCCCTCTGCCTTGACTGCCTTGCGTGCCTTTGTTGCAGGTGTGTCGGCTGCATCCTTCTTCCCTGCATTGACAAAGGCGATGGAGTCAGCTATGATGCTATGCTGTATGTGGTTCTCTCCGTTGCGGTCTGTCCAAATGGAAGAAGTCAGTGTGCCTTCCACAAGCACCATACGACCCTTGGTGAGGTATTCAGCCAAACGGATATGGTTCTCCTTGCTGCTCTTCACCCTTACCCAAGTGGTGATTTGCTTGCCCTTACTGTAGTCGTCCACTGCGATGTCAACAGCCATGAATGTTCCGTGTGTACCTGTGATGACGCGGCAATCCTTTGCTCCGATGCGTCCGATAGTGTGAGTGTAAATCATAATGTAAAAATGTTATAGTGGCAAGTTGGTTAGGCTTGCCGTTACCTTGTTATTAATATCCTTTCTTCGTCTGCCTTGTATTGGCGACAAAAGACTTGTTGCTGCCTGTGAGACTGATAGAGCCGCAATTAACAAACTCTCCGTCGGAATAGACTCTGTACTTCTGTCCGCTTACCTCATGCTTCTGTTTGATGCGCTCTCGCATCCACTTCTTGGCTGCGGTCAATGAGCAAAAGGTCTCGCTCTCCTTGGTAGTCTCGTCATATACGATGCACTGGGTCATACATGCTCCTCCTTCATCCATGCACCTATACTCGACGTGACATAGTCCAACTGACCGCTAAATATGTCACTTGGCTCTATGTCGTATTGTCCATCCCTCACTTCCTTGTCCTCTCCGAGAAGCGACAAGTTGCCGTCAGAATCCAAACGTGCCGCATCTATGACTATATCACGAGGCTCGTCAAAGAGATAACCTGCCACGATAGGCTGCTCTCCCTCGAAATGCACTTCAAAGCCTCCGTCCACTTCCGTGCCGTACTTGCGAAGAGCCGCTTTTAGTTCGTCCTGCTCCCGGAGCTTCAATGCCTGGAGTTGTCCGTGGATAGTGAGGTCTTTAAGTTCCGCCTCTCGTTGGGTGTGAGTCGCCTCGCCGGTCTTGCGGTCGATGTCGTACTTGTGGTAAACCACTGGGATATGGTCTGCCGATGTGACAAGCCATGTGATATTGTTCACTGAGAAGCCCTGTCTGGTGAGAAACTCCTCGATGTCTGAGCCGATAAGATGGTCGGCTACGTCAAGATACTCGATGCGTGCGTCAGCATCATGCAGGATGATAATCTTCATTGCCTTTCAATTTTTTTGTGATACAAATAAGTTTGTCGCCCATGTCGCTGGACTTGTTTCTCTTCCCTCCTTTCGAGGCCTTTCAGCCTGTGGAGGGATATTTTCTGCTTCCACAAGCCGCAAAAAAGACATAAAGACAAATTATGTGTGAAGAATACTCTTTTCCGAGGAAAAGGAAGATTGTTCACAGTCACAAGACCTCAAGCAGAATTTGACGATTGTCTCAGAGGCGGCTAACTTTGCAGGAAATATGCCTACCACTGCGCTGATTGGAAGAAGATCATTGATATTGTCTGCAAGAGGAATGATGTGATATATAAAGAGGTAAGAAGAAAGAGTTAAACAGGAACAGGGTGGGCAGTGAAGTGTTTGCAGGTCTGCTGTACCGACATAAAGCGAGTGTGTTGGCTGACCGGGATGCAAGTCATCAAAGCTTCAGCCTTGATAGCTTGTAGCACGGACAGACTATTCTCTCGCGTCGGTACTTCGGCATACTGTCAGCTTTGGCTAATAGAAACGTGTTGCCATCAGCCAAGGGTGTCTGTATGATGACAGACCATGTAACGCTTCGCTAAGGTGTGGGGCGTAGCAGTATAATTAAGAGGTAGATAGTAACGTATATCAGGTAAGAAGAGACAGTTGCGTAACGGACAAATCGGGCACTCTTGTCAGCATGACAAATGTGCCTTGTCCTTGCCGCAGGACACTGAGGCAGATTGGACGTAGCAGACATGTCTGCCACATTCAATATGCCTGAGTGGACAAGAACTGCCTCTTGTATAGCAGGAGAAAGGATGTAAAACAGTTGATTATTGGTATAAGTGGTATGGGTGGGCAGAATGACATTACACGTACATTGCCGAAGCCCAATAATGGGACAGCCAGACAGCAATAAAGGCAGTTATCAGAAGTGGCAGTTTCTGATAGTGCCATTGTTGGCTGCCTGTCACATGGGATACGTGCGGTGTCCGTACAGTAATGCCGTTCTGAAGGTGTGGGGCGAAGCGGTACAACGCATATGGACGGACACACCGATTATGGCAGAAGATATTTTGCAGTCAAAGAGAAGAAGAATAGTAAAGCAGGTGTGGGTGGGTAGTGAAGCTGTCGCAAGATTGACGGTCTGAATATCAAGGCGAGTGGATAGCCAGTAAAGGACACAATTATCAGAAGCCTCGGCTTCGGCATCTTGTGGCATAGATGGCAGTCCTCTCGCGTTCAGACCTTGGCATACTGTCTTTCTTGGCTAATAGCGACTTTGTTGCCATCAGCCAGGAATGTCTGCATGCCAACCATCTTGGTGACGTTTCGCAAATGGTGAGGGACGAAGTGGTTAGAATAAAGGAAGACGGCGTTGCCGTTATGGTTAATAAATGCACATGGTTGTTATTAGAGAAGATTATCACACGCTATAACAGCAGATTGATGTCCCTGAGCAAAACAAAAGCGACCTGAAGGTCGCCTTGTTATGAAGAGGAAAGGCTATTTCTTGCCCTTCTTGGTTGCTGGATTGGCCGGCTCTTCCGCAGGAGTCTCCTCCTTGTCGGGACACTCGTAGAACTTGGTTGCAACCATGATGATTCTGGAGTGCTTCACGCCATCCTTGTCTGTCCACTCCTCTGGCTTGAAGAAACCCTCGACGGTGAGCAACGTGCCTTTTGTGAGCTTGTCGAATGATTCGGTGTGCTCGTTCTTGCGCCATGCTTCCATATTCATGAAAGCCGATACGCGGTTGGTTTCCTCGCCGTTCTTCTCCTGACGGCCTACTGCCAATGAGAAGCGTGCTACGCTGGCGTTTGCGAACTGACGGATTTCTGCATCCTTACCTACGAAACCTGAAACTGTGAAGTTGTTCTCGATCTTTTTCATTTTGAATTGAATTTAAAAGTGAAACTTAATTTTTACATGCATTCAAAAGCAGGGATGTGGCACCATGTGGGAAGCACCATGAAAATCGTTCGCAATACTCGTTTTCTTGTTGGCGATGAACGACAGAGAGGAAGAAAAAGGAAGATTACGCACTATTTTATTGGTCACAGCGATAGCGGCCACACAAGAAGGAGGAAGTCCTTCGCAGCATCACGCTACCTTTGCATGGTAAAAATAAGTGGCTTTCAAATAACTCAATTCAGAAAAAGACGGGGCAAAACAATGGAACAAAGGTTGTAAGCAAGGAGGCAATCCGTATGCAACAGACAGGGGCACTGCTATGGCGGTATGCCTGGAGAAACGAAGCGGGAAATCCGACCTTATAGCTGTATCAGCTGAAGATGGAGGAGCATGAACAATTATGCACAACGAACGACAAGCCAAAGGGTCAGCTTACCAATAGAGGCATCAAGCCAAAAGAGGACAGACATCAGAGGATTGGCGATAGCACTGTCATCATGCTAAGACCAAGTTCTGTGTCCGACAAGGAAGAGTCGCAAAAGACAGACGAGTAAAACCAAAAGGCGAAATGACCATTCCTATAACAAGGTGACGGGTTGCTTAAAACGGCGAAGGGACTTTGGCGACGTGTAGCTATACAGCTGTCGAAGCATCGCTTCTATAACAGGACTGGAGCAAGTGAGCAAACTGCACAACTTGCTCCCAAGATATTTCAGTTACAACAACCATAACCTCATTGGAGGATTGTCCTAAAAGAGTTTTTGCAGTCAAAGGAAGAAAGAGTCTGCAAGCCACATAGCCAACAGACTCTCTCCTGATTATTCACAGATGACAACATCATCCTTGTACTCCGTCACTTCCTTGCCGTTGATGAGCTGGACAATGACCTCACAACCCAAGTCCTCGACAATCGTTCCCTCTGTCTGACCTCTTCGGGGATAAAGCAAGGTGCAGAAACACCCTACAACGCCGTCCAACTGCTCCATGTCTATCGTTGCCATATCCGTTCCTCCTTGTTAGCCGAATGTGATTGGATTGATGCAGAAATTCGTGTCCTCTGCCTCATACTCGTATTCATTGATGAAGTCAATCATCTTCTGTTCGTTTCTTCCGTCCTGTGAGACACCAGTCTTCTCACACCACAACCTGATGGCATCGCCAAAGGTGGAGTAAGCACCCTCACAATCCTCAAAGAGTTCTCCGTAGGCAGTGACGTAGCACTCTTCGGGGAAGAAGTCGTTCTCATCGTGCGTATAGAAGATGTCGCAACCTGGCTCAACCTCTCGCCAACTGATTGAAAGTTCGTCGCCAAGTGCCTTGTTCACCTCCTCAAAGAACAAGTCGCATGAAGACCAAGCACTTTCGGTGTCAAAGGACAAGAGGGCATAATCGTCTTCCACGTTCTCCTCAAACTCTGCCCAATAGATGTGTCCTCTCACCGAGATACCTTTCTTCTCGTAGTCAATGCCATAGTGTTCTGCCAAGAGATACAGATACACATTCTTACTGTTCACCTCCAACTCTTGGAGTGTGTTCCAAAGGTCTGCCACGGCTTTGCGTGAGCCTGTCACCTTGTACTGAGTGTCGCAAATGTTAGCCATAAGATAAAATTTTTATTTTCTTCCCTTATGTAGAACCAACTACCATCGGGATTGATTAAAGAATTATGTTGCCCCAAAAGGTGTTATGGCTCATCAATGCAAGGTTTTGCCGTCAAATACTACCTCTGACGCAATCAGAGCGTGGAGATTTCACGGACAAACCACAGGCACCGACCTTGCAGGATGAACGCCATGACGGGTACCTTTGCAACACAATTCTTATCAGAGCCCGATGGGGTGGTACATGGCAGACAGCATGGTACAGCAGTGTGAAGTGACGTTATAGGTGGAGATAAGGCTATAAGAGGTTTTTGCAGTCAAAGGAGAAAAGAGTCCACAAAGTGCAGTATCTACAGGACAAAAACACTTTAGTTTACCTTGGTTAGCTCTTATATATATGCTAACCTAAAGTAAACTGTATATATGTCCGTCTAAAACCCGAAAACCGTACGGGTCAGCTTACGTCAGAAACAGAAGTATAGAACCATAGAAGTGGTTCAAGAAGTCTTTCTTCCTTTGACTGCAAAATATTATCTTTGCACGAATCATAATTGCCCTGTAGGATTTAATATAATTTAACACTCTTTGTTGAATGCAAGGAAGAACAGCTTCAATATGCTGAATATCAGTAGTATAACATTGTGTTAACCCTTAATCTGTAGAAAAGGATGTTATCATACAAAGTAATGTCCATTTGTACTTTTTCTATATGGTTTTATACTTACATTTGCATATCATTTGTATCTTGATAACAGTAACTAACTGATTATCAATATACTTTATATTTGAGTTACTACTCTGACAGAAGAGACAAGTTTATTAGTCGAAGTAAATACGTCTACATTCCATACATGAGATGAACGCCCTTTATGTACGATGGTGGCTACTGCTCGTACGGTATCTCCTTCATGTGCGGAGGAAATATGATTTCCACTGACTTGCATGCCCACAATTATTTCATCGGGCTGGCAAGTAATCATGGAGCCGAGTCCGGCAACGGTTTCGGCAAGTGCAAGAGTTGCGCCACCGTGCAGAATACCGAAAGGCTGACGGGTGCGATGGTCTACGGGCATGGTTGCTTCTATGCGATTTTCCGAAGCGTGGATGCCCAAGTTGCCCATCAGGGCATGGCGTGCTTGTGCGTTTAGCAGATCGAGAGGTATTTCTGAGGCATGAACTTCTGCCAAAATCATTTTTTTTCAACAGCCTGGGCAACACCGTCTTCTTCGTTGGAAGGTCACGTAGTCGCACAGACTTTTACAGAGTCTTGCGATGTCCCATGGCTATGCCTAAACCAGCTATTTGAATGTTGACATCGCATACTCCGTCTCCAATGGCAATAACTTCCTCACGAGTGATGTTCAGATGTGACAATAAAGCACCTAAGGTGTTTGCTTTATCAATTCCGCATGGCACGACCTCTAAAAAGTATGGTTCTGAACGAAAAACATCCAAAGTTCCGTTTAAACGCCTTTTCCAATGCTCTTCCAATCCGGTTAATGCTTCTTCGTCGTCACTAACCAACATACATTTGCATGGTGCAAAGTCTATGGCTATGGAGAAATCTTCTTCCTTAATGATTTTCAGGTTATTCAGTTTGGCTTCGGTGCGGATATGTTCATTGTTGGGACTATCTGTCAATAGAGTATCATCGTGGTAAGTGAATATGGCGAAACCGTTTTTATGTGCTTTCTTCTCTAAATAAGGCAGCATTTCCGGGTTAATTCGTCGCTCAAACAAGATTTCTCCGTTTTGTGCGTTGATTATCTGACAACCGTTGTAAGAAACAATAAAACCTCCATAATTACCCAGTTCCAGTATTTTTGCTAATGGCATGAGACCGTATGTAGGTCTGCCGGAAGCCAATGCGATACGTATTCCCATTTGTTGTACTTTAAGCAATGATGCAAGCGTGCGTTTGCTTATTTCTTTCTCATTGTTGAGAAGCGTTCCGTCTACGTCAAGAACTAATAATTTATATTTCATGGCGGTTTACTTTTAATTACGCTAACAAAGTTAATAAAATGGCAGTTAAAAACGACTGGATTTATTTTATTTTGACGAAACTTCTTGCAATGGTTTTTGTAGGCGGAATTCTTTGGGAGAGATATCGGTGTTTTTTTGAAAAAACTGTTATAAGATTGGTAGACATATCACATATATTCTTATCTTTGCGGCGTTTTGTTCTGTCTCCCTGTTCGGGGAACAGATGAAAAGGGAATCGGGTGAAAGTCCCGGACAGTCCCGCTGCTGTGAATTTCGTTGAGGGTGTATCATTCTTATGCCACTGTTCTATTAGGAATGGGAAGGCGATACATCAGGAATAAGTCAGAAGACCTGCAAAACAAAGTCGAAAAATTGTCCGTTCGAGGAAAGCGGGCAGTGTGTAAAATGTTTTAAGATAATCTTTGGATACTTTATGGTGATGAGGATTAAAGTGCAGTATATCTGCATGGCTTTTCTTTATGTAGGTGGCTTTCCCCTTTATGCACAAAAAGTTACTGATGATACAATTAGTGGTAAGACGCATTATATTGATGAGGTTACGGTCAAAGCTTCTGTAGCTACAAGGAAAGTGACGAGCACGACACCTGTACAAGTGCTTTCGCATCGGCAATTACAGCAGCAGGGTATAACCGATATAGCCGATGCTTTGCGTCGGTTCTCCGGTGTGAATGTAAAAGACTATGGGGGGCTGGCGGTATGAAAACCGTTTCAGTGCGTAGTTTGGGTTCACAACATACGGCAGTGGCATACGATGGTGTAACAGTGACAGATTGCCAAAGCGGACAGATAGATCTTTCTCGTTTTTCTTTAGATAACATAAAATCACTTTCTCTGGCTGTTGGTGACAATGACGATATATTTCTTCCGGCACGCACAGTAGCGTCTGCTGCTTCACTTCGTTTGCAAACATTATCACCTGATTTGACAGACAAAAACATGTATCTGAAAGCTGAAGTAAAGGCGGGTTCTTTCGGAATGGTAAATACATCTCTGCGTTACGATCAGCGATTGGCGAGTCGAGCTTCAATGTCCTTTACTGGTGACTTTATGAGAGCCGACAATATTTATCCCTTTACTTTAGTGAATGGTAAGTATACATCAGAAGAGCGCAGGAATAATAATTCTATTGAGACCTATCGGAGTGAATGGAATATTTATATCCGTCCCAATGATCGTTCTGTTTTAGATGGAAAATTTTATTATTATAATTCATTCCGGGAATTGCCTGGCCCGGTTATTTTATATAATAATAAAAGCAATGAAGAGCTGAGCGAACAGAACTTCTTTTCTCAGTTACACTATCGAACTTATTGGAATAATAATCTTTCTTTGCAAGTCTATGGAAAATTTAATTGGGCGTCAACTCATTATCATGACGAAGGTGCGGAATTTCCGGGGGGTGAGTTGAACAATCTATATTATCAACGCGAATATTATGGCTCTGCATCATTGCTTTATGCTCCATTCACTGAATGGGCTTTCACTTATGCGGCAGACTATTCGTTTAATAACCTAAGTTCGAATACTTCTTCAGGAGTAAAACCTTATCGGCATACTGTGTTACAGAGCTTGACAGCACGTTACCAAACTCGCCATCTAACGATAACCGCCCTGATGCTGGGGTCTCTCTATATGAATGGTGCAAAGGTGGGCGAAAATGCCGGTAACTCTCGGCATCTGTCTCCTTCTGTTTCTCTGTCATGGAAGCCGTGGAAGCGAAAAGAACTTTATTTCCGTACTTCTTATAAAGATATCTTTCGTGTTGCGACTTTTTCCGAAAATTATTTTGACCGTTGGGGAAGTCGTGATTTGAAGCCGGAAGTGGCTTGTCAATACAATGTCGGTGGTACCTACGCATATTCTTCCACTTTATCATGGTTGAGCGATGTGGGCATTTCATTGGATGGCTATTATAATTATGTAAAGAATAAGATTGTGGCAATGCCCTACAATATGTTTTTTGGACGATGGTGAATTTGGGACATGTTGATATTTGGGGAGCGGAAGCAAATGTGGATGCTATCTTTCGTATGGCTGTTCGTCATCAACTGCTGGCGGCGGTATCATATACTTATCAGTATGCTGTTGATAAGACTGATCCGTCTTCCGTCTATTATAAAGATCAGATACCTTATACGCCTGTACATTCCGGTTCTTTTTCGTTGGCATGGGAAAATCCTTATGTAAATGTATCTTTTCATGCCACCGGAGTAAGTAAACGCTATGCATCTGAACAGAATATCAAGGCTAATGAGTTGAAGGGATACATTGAGTGCGGAGTATCGCTTTATCGTTCATTTCGTTGGAAGAAGATAGATTGTTCGCTTCGAGGTGACATTCAGAATATAGGCGATAAGCAATATAGTATTGTGAAAAGTTATCCTATGCCCGGACGTTCGTATAAACTGACATTTAATATATCCATTTAATAACAAGAAAATTATGAAACTGAAAGAACAACTTAGAATGCTGGTTATTTTGCTGGCTATGCCTTTGGCTTTTGTAGCATGTGATAATAATGATGACGAAAATGGTGCTCCTATTGTTGCCGAGAAAGGCGTTTTTGTCTTCAATTCAGGTAATCAAGCTTCAGGCATAGATGGGACATTATCATTCATTGACGAGAAAACGGAAACGGTATCGAATAACGTGTTTGAGACGACTAATGAACGCAAATTAGGTTCAACAGTTCAGGATGGCGTTATTCTTGGCAATAATCTGTATATTGCTGTGTCCAAGTCAAATACAATTGAAGTAGTAAATAAAAAATACATTGGTAAGTGTCGTTCAGATAGTCCCCTACCCCAGCTCAGGGCAATACCCCTCGTGATATTGTGACAGATGGTAAATATGTATATGTATCTATGTATACAGGTGTAGTGTCACGTATCGATCCTTCAACAAATACTATCGATAAGACTGTGGCAGTGGGACCTAATCCTGAAGAAATGGTAATAGTGAATAAATCTTTGTATGTGACGAACTCAGATGGGAACAATTATAATGCCGGTTATGCCAATGGCAAAAGTGTTTCCAAGATTTCTTTGTCTGATTTTGTAGAAGAAAAGAAAAATAGCGGTAGGCTTGAACCCGACTAAGATTACAGCAGACGTTTTGGGAAATGTACTTGTTTTATGTATGGGTGACTACTCTGCTACTCCTGCAACTGTATGGAAGATAAATGCTGAGGATGAAGCAACGAGTATGAATATACCTGCTACAATAATGGACATTAAAGATAATTCTTTATATGTAATCAATGCCCCTTACGGAGCTCCTTCCATAACCTATACTGTTTATAATACATCAAGCGGTGCGGTAGAAAAGGAGAATTTTGTTTCTGCTCCTGTTGATGCACCGGCTGGTATTGCTGTGCATTCGGACGGACGTATTTTTATTACTTCTTACACTTTGGTTGGTGGATTCGCTTCTTATAAGACTCCCGGTTACGTTAGTGAGTATTCTTCGGATGGGACATTCGTGAAAAAATATGATGTAGGTGTGGGAGCTGTTTCTATGACATTCCTTAAATAATCAATAATAATAATGAAATACTTTCCATTATTTTGTGCGATAGTCTGGATATTTTCAGCTTGTCAGGGTGGAAAGCAAAAATATGGTGTCTTCACAAACCGGAGACACCATCCCTCTGCGCTATGCCGAGAACCTTACTTTAGTGGCCTATCCCGAATATACCGTCGCTACTTTGCGCAACCCCTGGGATACTTTAAGAACGCTACACACCTATATCTTAGTGCCTGCTGCCGAACCCTTACCCGCACATTTGCCGCAAGGTACGGTGGTGCGTACCCCGCTTTCCAAAGCAGTAGTCTATTCGTCGGTACATTGCGGACTGGTGAACAATTTGGGAGCTTTCAACAGTATCGGTGGTATCTGCGACTTGAAATATATCAAACTGCCAGTCGTGCAGGAAGGCGTTAAACGGGGAACTATTGCCGATTGCGGTGATGGCATGAACCCTGATATGGAAAAGATTATCGACCTGCATCCTGATGCCATTCTGCTTTCTCCGTTTGAAAATAGCGGTGGTTACGGGCGCATTGAGAAGCTGAATATTCCCATTATTGAATGTGCTGATTATATGGAAACTTCCGCTTTGGGACGTGCTGAATGGATGCGTTTTTATGGATTGCTGTTCGGTGCAGCTCCAAAAGCTGATAGTCTTTTTGCTGAAGTAGACAGCTGTTATAAGCGGCTCCAACATCGTGCTATGCTTTCGTCGGTCTCTCTGTCGGTTGTCAGCGAGCTGAAAAGTGGTTCTGCATGGTATGTACCGGGTGGACGTAGCACGATGGGACGTCTTTTTAATGACGCTTGTGGACGGTATGTTTTTGCGGAAGACAAACATAGCGGTTCCATTCCCTTAGCTTTTGAAACGGTCTTTGATAAGGCCGGTGATGCTGATGTTTGGATTATCAAGTACAATCGCGACCGCGATATGAGCTATTCTGATTTGAAAACCGATTATATTGGTTATACGGGTTTTAAGGCATTCAAAACGCGGAATATTTACGGATGTAACACTGCGAAAGTTCCTTTTTATGAAGAAACTCCTTTCCGCCCGGACTATCTGCTGGCGGATTTGATACAGATTCTTCACCCCGAAATAGGAGATTTGGGAGGTTTGCGTTATTTTTGCAAATTGAATGAGTAGAGGAGGAAAATATGGTATCGGATTAGGAATAGTAATTGCATTGCTGTTTGTTGCTAATCTGTTGGTGGGATCGGTTCCGATTCCCGTATCCGATGTTTTTCATATACTTCTTGGAGATGAAGGCGGGAAGGCAAGTTGGCGTTTTATCGTGTGGGAAGCTCGTCTGCCTCAGGCCATGACGGCATTGCTCTGCGGGAGTGCGCTGGCTGTTTGTGGATTGATGCTGCAAACAGCTTTCAAGAATCCGTTGGCAGGTCCGTCTATTTTGGGCATTAATTCCGGAGCCAGCTTGGGAGTGGCGTTTGTGATGCTGCTGTTTGGTGGTAGCATATCGGCCGGTACTTTCAGCTTGTCCGGTTTCTTTTCCGTATTGGCGGGAGCTTTTGTTGGAGCTACGCTGATAATGGGACTTATTCTTTTCTTTTCTACGTTATTGAAGAGCAATGTCATGCTGCTGATAACAGGTATCATGATAGGTTACATCGCTTCGTCTGCAATCGCTTTGCTGAACTTCTTTGCTACGGCAGAGGGGGGTACAGTCTTATATGATATGGGGATTGGGTAATTTTGGAGGCGTCTCTTTGCAGCAGATGCCTGCTTTTGCATCGGTAACTGTTGCAGGATTGTTCGGCTCATTATTGCTGATAAAACCCTTGAATGCATTGTTGCTGGGTGAGCGCTATGCGGAGAACTTAGGAGTCAATATCGTTCGTGTGCGCAATTGGTTGTTGGTCATCACCGGTTTGCTGACTGCCATAACTACCGCTTTTTGCGGACCGGTCGCATTTATTGGCCTTGCTGTGCCTCATATAGCCCGCATGATATTGCGGACTGCCAATCATAATTCTTTGCTACCCGTTACTATTTTGAGTGGAGGGGCGGTGGCTCTGCTTTGCAATCTGATCTGTGTCCTGCCCGGGGAGGCCGGTATTATTCCTTTGAATGCGGTTACACCGATTATTGGAGCACCGGTAATCATCTATGTGATCGTCAGCCAAAGAAATCCGCAGCATTTTAACTGATTTTTTCCTCAATAACTCTTTCTCGGAATAAATGTCTTCTCAATCGTTTGCATAGATAACTGACAGATTTAAAAGGATTATGCCATTCCATATTATTTTTTATTGTATTTTTGCGCCTGGTATTAGTTTTAATTTAAACAAAGATTGTGGTTATGAAATTACCCGAAGATCCGATGATGCTGTATAGCTTCATCAATATGAAGTTACGTGATTTTTATCCTTCACTGGATGCACTTTGTGAGGATATGAATGTAGAAAGAGATGAAATTGTCCGGACGCTGAAAACGGTGGGATTTGAGTATAATCCTGTACGAAACAGGTTCTGGTAATTGCTGTAAACTTATAAACAGAGAAGTTGGGGCTGTGTCTTGGCAAAGATGCAGCCTCAACTTTTGTTAATAAACACCAAATATGCCCCTCCTCATTTAACTTCCTTGCTTTTTTATCTTTCTAACCTGTAAAACCCGGTGAACTGATGATTAACGAGAACAAGATTCGACAAATATATAAATCCAATCGAGAGCAGGGCTTTCGGCTGTTGGTGGAATATTTTCAAGAACCGATATATTATTATATACGGCGTTTAGTGGTTCTGCATGAAGATGCGGAAGACGTGTTGCAGGAGGTTTTTATTCAGATATACAGGCATTGGGACCAGTTTCGCAACGAAAGTTCATTGAGCACATGGATTTACCGGATTGCGACGAATGAAAGCCTCCGTCTGCTGAACAGCCGTAAAAAAGCGGGAAACAGTTTCCACTGAAGACATGCAGGAAAGTCTGATTTCCCAGCTAAGGGCGTCAGATTATGTGGATTATGAGAACGAAATGGCGGTGAAATTTCAGGAAGCGATACTGAGGCTGCCGGAAAAAGCAAAGGCTGGTATTCAATCTTCGTTATTATGATGAACTTGATTATGAAGAAATAGCTCATATTCTGGACGGTAAGGTTGATGCGCTTAAGGTCAACTATCATTATGCGAAAGAGAAGATTAAAGAGTACATACTAAATAATTAAGACTATGAAAAAAGACTTTGACTTTGATGATATAGGAAAAAAAGACGCCTTATCGTGTGCCCGAAGGTTTTTTTGATGAGATGCAACGTGAGGTGCAAAAACGCACTTATGCTGACAAACCGGCAAATCGTCGCTTATGGATAGCTGCTTCCACAAGTATTGCCGTGGCTGCGGTGTTAATAGGCTTTCTGTTCATGCCGTTTCATTTCCGGCAAAATGATCCCGGAAGGACTGACTTGCAGAGGCCGGATACTGAAAATTATACGGCGGCAATATCTGCCGATAAATGGATTCGTGAAATGTCGGACGAGGAGCTGGAAGAGCTCGTCAGCTTCTCCGAAAAACGATATGTTTTTTAAATTAATAGTATTGTCTTAAAAAGAAAAAAGTTTATGAAAACAAAAATTTATTTATGCATTTCTGACATGCCTCGTGATGGGCTGCCAACTCAGTGTTTCTGCCCAAAATCAAGTGAATAAGGGTAAAAAAATGAACCGGACACCGGAGCAATTCATGGAACGCCAGACTCATCAAATGGTCAAAACGCTGATGCTGGATGATGCTGCCACTGCCAAATTCGTTCCGGTTTACCAGAACTATTTGAAGGAACTTCGGGAGTGCAGAATGATGAATCGTAAACAAACTCCTGCAAGGCAAAAAGGTGGAGAAGCCGGGGATAAAGCCGGAATCTAAGCCGTTGCTGACGGATGCTGAGGTAGAACAGCAGATTAAAGGACGTTTTGCACAAAGCCGTAAGATATTGGATGTTCGTGAGAAGTATTATAATGAGTTCAGGAAAATACTCTCCCCTAAACAGATTATGAAAATATATCAGACGGAGAAGAGCAATGCTAATAAGCTGAAGAAAGAATTTGACCGCAGAAAGAGACAGGCGGCTGTGCAAGGAAAATACAAACATCCGGTACGCTCTGCCCAAAAGTCCTAAAATCCTCTTAGGCAGTCTTCTGCAAATCGGCATATATTTCAATGTGACAATTGGGTATATGCCGATTTTTTAGAATAATTTATTAAAAAAAAAAAAGTACGAATAGCAATCTTATATTTTTGTTTCGTAGTATTTTAATATTTTTATTTGAGTACAACAATATTTTATTTACGTCTTTTAGACAAATGTAACAAAATCTTGTTAACCATTATGAGAAAAGACAAAAGAAATGAAAAAAACTTCGAAACAAAATTGGGAGGGCTTCAAAAAGGCGTACTCCTATTATTTTAGGACTATCGGCAGTATTATGTATGCCCGCTGTATGTTCCTACGCGAGTACAAACAATACGGTTGCCGGTGAATCAGTCCACTCTATTCTGCAGGGGCGTACTGTTACAGGCAAAATCCTAGATGAAACGGGAGAGCCGTTAATTGGAGTATCTGTATTGGTTAAGGGGTACAACAGTAGGTACAATTACCGATATTGACGGTAATTATTCTCTGGAAATTCCTTCTGGTAAGAATATTCTCGTTATATCTTATATAGGATACAAAACACAGGATATTGCTGTGGGCAAAAGTAATCAGTTGAATGTTAAAATGGAGGCTGATACACAAGCGTTGGATGAAGTGATAGTTGTGGGATACGGTACAGTGAAAAAGCGTGATGTGACAGGTGCGGTGTCTTCTATGAAAAGTAAAGACGTCGTTATTGCTCCTACTAATAATGTGATGGAAGCCTTGTCTGGTAAAATTGCTGGTATGGACATTATGAAAACTAGCGGGCAGGTAGGTGAGGATGATGATGTGAAGATTCTGCTGCGCGGTTCCCGTTCCATTTATGGTGATAACACTCCGCTGTTTATTATTGATGGTATTCCAGGGAGTTATAACCAAATAAATCCTTCTGATATTGAAACTGTAGATGTATTAAAAGATGCTTCGTCAACAGCGATTTATGGTTCTGCTGGAGCTAATGGTGTAGTTATTATTACGACTAAACGTGGAGTTGCAGGAAAGGCTACGGTTAATTTTGATGCTTATTATGGATTTAGTGGTACTCCTGATTTTTACCATGGAATGGTAGGAGACGAATGGACACGATATCAGCGTGAATCTTATAAATATATCAATGGGCAATATCCGGCTGATATGTCTGCTATTCTTACTGATCCTGTTAAATTGGAAGCCTATAATCAGGGAAAATGGATTGATTGGGTAGATGAGGCAGCAGGAAATACCGCTACGACCCAGAAGTATAGCCTGTCTGTAACAGGGGATCGGAGAAGACAAAAAATCTTTGCATCAGCTGCTTATACTCGTGAAGAAGGCTTGTTAAGTAATGATAACAGGGGTAAGTATGCGATGCGATTGAATATCGATCAAGAGATATTTTCATGGGCTAAGGTTGGTTTTTACCTCAAACTTGACGTATACAGATAGAAATCAAGGGGTAAAAACACGTTTACTAAAGCGCTTTCTGTATTTCCTTTAGGAGATGCATACGACGAGAATGGTAATATCAATCATGAGTATGCTCCTAATGAATATTCCCCGTTGGGTGATTTTTATTCCCGACCAGTATGTGAATAATACTAAGGGGACTTATATCAATGTAAATGGAAACCTTGAGCTGACTCCTTTGAAAGGCTTAAGCTTTAAATCAGTAATAAGTGCCACTTTGAATAATTCTCGTGCAGGAACATTTTTAGGTGCACAATGCAACGCTAATCTTCCGACTTATGCAAGTTCTCCGCATGCTTCTATTTTGAACTCATATACACGTGGATATACATGGGAAAATATATTGTCTTATAACAAGACAATCGCCGAGAATCATTCTATCGGAGGAACCTTTTGTGACCTCTTGGAGTCATAATCAGGAGGAAAGCAATATGGCTGCGGGTAGCGGTCAGGATTTGGATGCGTGGTCATTCTGGCGTTTGACGTCAGCGACTTCTCCACATGTAGAATCAGATTTTGCACAGACTCAAAAAATGTCTTATGCCGTCCGTTTTAATTATTCATATAAGGGAAAGTATCTGTTGACATTCTCTAATCGTTGGGATGGAGTGTCTTGGCTGGCCAATAAATGGGATAGTTTTCCGGCAGCGGCATTGGCTTGGCGTATTTCTGATGAAACTTTTATGGAATCGACTCATGATTGGTTGAGCAATCTGAAATTACGTGGGGTATGGTGTTACCGGTAATTCGGGAGGAGTCGGTGCATACGGAACTCTTACCAATGCTATTATTTATTCCGGTTCAGGCATCAGTATCGGAGGTAATAATGCTCCGTTTGCCCAGTACACAGGTACCTATTCCAATCCTGATCTGGCTTGGGAGAAGTCGCACAACTGGAATGTCGGCATTGACTTAGGCTTTTGAACAACCGTATTGACGGTTCGATTGAATGGTTCACTACAAAGACAATATGGGAGTTGAGGCAACCATTAATTCTCATAATATAAAGACTAAGGACTTTTTCTTGGGATACGACGCTGTCGTTTACGTGGAGTAAGGAGAAAATCAATTCTCTGCCGACAGGCGATTTGATCAAAGAAAATTTGTTTGAAGGGCAGCCTATTCATGCCTTGTATGATTATAAATATGCTGAATTGGGGAAGTAATGTTCCTCAAGAAACATTGGATGCTTATGGTGTGAAGCCGGGATGGGTGAAAATTGAGACACTTGACAAAGACGGTGACGGCGGTGTGCATAAATATGGCGAAGATGACCGTCAAATTTTGGGACATACTAATCCCGATGTCATTTTAGGCTTGAATAATACATTTACTTATAAAAAAACTTTGACTTTTCTGTCTTTGCAATGGCACGCTACGGGCAAACCATAAAAAAAAGTAATTTGATAGGATGGTACAGAGCAAGTTCCGACCCTTCTATTAATCAGCCTGCCGGTGTGGATTATTGACCGAAGAGAATCAGAATGCTTATTATCCGGTTCCGGGTAGTGGCAAGGAGCAGAAAGTGATGTCGGCGTTGACTTATCGTGACGGTTCTTTCATTAAGATAAAAAATATTACTTTAGGATATACTTTGCCTCAAGTTGTTTCACGTGAAGGTCTTGATGGAGAAATGTCGTTTCTATGCTACTGCGTATAATCCATTCTTATATGTAAAAGACAAGGAATTGAGAGGTACAGACCCTGAAACAAACGGTTCTGATTCGTTCCCGTTGTATAAGCAGTTTGTTTTTGGCGTAAATATTACATTCTAAATAAAAAGACAACAATGAAAACTAAATTGAAACATATATTTTTTTTGGCGTCTGCATTGATGGCGGCTGCAACAAACTTTACGGCTTGTTCATTGGATGAAGTGAATCCGGGAGAGTTTACAATGGACTCTTTGGCAGAGACAGAAGAGACCTATGAAAAATAGTAAACAACTGTTATTTCGCGATCGAACGTTACTTTTTACGGCGCCAGTGGCGCCAGTGGAGTAGAGAGCAACAACTGGATGGCGATGACAGAGGCCACTACGGATTTATGGACTTACCAGCGTAATAAATCAACTTCATATACCCAGTGGTTTTGGTTTTATGCCGGTGCATCCCCAAACACCACTTATACGGACAATTTTTGGAGCGGCATCTATGACGGTATCGGAGCCTGCAACATAGCCATATCAAAAGCGTCAAAAGTACCGTTCAAGACCGAAGAAGCCCGTAATGCAAAGGTCGCCGAGGCTCACTTCCTGCGTGCCGTATACTATTTCAACGCTGTGGAGCAGTTTGGAGGAGTAACGGTTTTGACAGAACCTACTACGGAGAAGAACTATCATCCGGAACGGACAGAACCGATGAAAATTTATGAGGATATTATTCTTCCGGATTTGGAGTTTGCTGCTCAATGGTTACCGGTTGGCAATGATGCCACAACCACTACTCCGACCCGAAAAGCGGCTATTGGTTTCTTAGCTAAAGCCTATTTGCAGACGATAGAATATGATGCATCGAAGAAGTATGCGTCGAAGGCTTTGGAATATGCAAAGATGTTGATTGAAGATGCCGAGAAGGGGGGCGTGAAATATAATGCCCATTTGTATGCTTCGTATGACGATGTCTTTAAGGAATCGAATAATTATAATAATAAAGAAGCTCTTTGGAAGCACCGTTGGTTCTCAGGAAGCGGATCTCATGGCTCAAGTAGCGGTAATTACCGATTGAATAGAAATGATGAATATTTCTTGTGCAATCTTTTCAATTTCGGTGCGATAACCGATACACAGGATTTCCGTCTGTCATGGGAAGGGGGGGCCTAGTGGTTTGTTTATGCCTACCCAGCATTTATTGAGTCTTTATGTGCAGGAGGATGGCACTTTGGAGCCTCGCTTCCACGAGTCTTTTACTACGGAGTGGAAAGCTAATACTGCTTATACGTGGGATCAGGGCACTGTGAATAGATTTGATCGTGAAAGCAGTGTGGAAGGAAAGCAAATTGGAGTTGGAGAGCTGGCTGTGAAGTTCATTATGCCGCAAGATGAGGATTATGCATCGGAAGTCACCGATAAATTGGAGAAAGGTTATTTGGTGGTTGATTATAAGGATGTGTACGATGATGTGAAAAATAAGAATGTGAAGATGACCTACTCATATACCAATCCAACGGAAGGCTATACTTCGGACGGGAAATCGGAAAACCTGTTTAATAACTTTTATCCCTCGCTGAATAAGCATAACAGCAGCAATTATTATGTTGCCAATGCAAATAAGAAACGTAACGGTAATCTGAATGCAACATTTATCATGCGTACTGCAGAAATGTATTTGATTGCTGCCGAAGCTGACATTTACGAAAATGGCGGTTCTAATGCGTTAGGTTATATTAATACGATTCGTAAGCGTGCCAGCTCGTGAATTGTGCGGTGAGTATACCCGTTTTTTATGATTTGAAACGTACAGGTATGCTGAAAGATGCTAGTTATCTGAAAAAATCATCCGGTTTAGCACAGTTCTTTAAACCGGAATATGGATTGCGTCTATCTCCACTAATTTTACTTCGACTTTGGAAGGCGGAGGGAAACGTATCAGAATCCGGGATGATTGAAAAACAGAGAGAGAATGTAGCAACTTCGAGGTTACTGAAAAAAATCCTCTTAGGCAGTCTTCTGCAAATCGGCATATATTTCAATGTGACAATTGGGTATATGCCGATTTTTTTAATCCGGGTTCAGGAACTTCACCGGGGAGAAAATTGTTGTAGGGGAATGTAGATAAGAAAGGATACTCCATGCGGTTTGTTTCAGGAAATAAAGAATTGGAAAACGGTTCGTGGCTGGCATATTTGGAAGTTGAAGTTGGTGGATGCGCGGCTCTACTTTGTCAGTATGGTGGGTGGGGGCTGCTGACTGGGACTTATAGCGGTTCCTTATCATTACCTGCTCTATTATCTGCTGCATGTCCCCCAGCGGGCTTTTCTTCCGTCCCGCTTTTGGTACTGGCATATTCCATTGTTCATGTTGTTTTTGGGGGATCCTGATTCTTGTATCCCGGCTGGTCGGCAAATGCCCCTTATCGGTGGCGGCGGTATTCCACAGACACGCGGGGGCAATCAACGGCCGGATAACACCGGCATCCGTTCATTGAGTTGATATCCAAGTTTGCCGGCGGAATACTTTCCGTTTCTGCCGGGTTGTCGCTTGGAGGCGTGAGGGGCTTCCGTCCAGATAGGTTTCTATGTCCGGTTGCCTCGTTTCCCGGTGGACACATATTTTTGAAGGGCGAACGCAAGCAGTTGTTGGCGGCAGGGGCAGGAGGCTTGCTGCGGCTTTTGCGGCACCGCTGGCTTCTTCATTGATTGTCATTGAGTCCATTGAGCGTTTCGATGCACCCAAGACAGCTATTACCACACTGCTGGCGGGCGTGGTGGCAGGTGTGGTTGCCACTTTGGTTTTTCCCGTAAACCCTTATCATCTGATTGAGGTGTCGGAGCCGGCTTTGGCTTTTTGGGTTCAAATGAAGTATTTCCTCATATTGGCTGTCATCATTTCCATTGTCGGCAAGCTATATGCTGCAATTATGATTTCGTTTAAGCGGGTATACTCTGCGGTCAAGTCTCCGACATCCGTCAAGATGTTCTATCTGGTGTTGGTGGCCTACATCATCTCATTGATGCAGGTGAACCTGACGGGCGGTGGCGAGCAGTTTCTGTTGGAACAGGCTCAGAACGGCAGTACGGAGATGATGTGGGTGCTTGCTGTCATGCTGTTGCATTTCGGCTTCTCGGTGTGTTCCGTCTCTTCCGGGCTGCCGGGGGAAACTTTATCCCCACTTTGGTCACAGGTGGCTTGCTGGGGCGGTTTGTGGGATTGATTGCAGTGAAGTACGGCATTATCGGACACGAAAGCGTCACTTATGTCATGTTGATATCCATGTCGGCTTTCCTGGTGGCTATTGAGCGCACGCCGTTGACTGCCATTGTTCTGATAACGGAGATTACCGGGCATTTTGAAGTTTTCTATCCTGTCCTTGCCCGAACATTGCGTTATCATCGGTGTGCATAGGGACGGAAAAAACCTGGTCCCGGCGGAAACAAGTTTGATTCCGGGAGACCAGGTGCAGATTGAAATGGATTCACAGGACATAGAGAAACTCTATGAACCGCTTTGTCAGTATGGCAAATATCTATTAAGCCAAGTTACCTATTTCATCCAGATTCTTCTGAATGTCGTTATCGGTCAGTTCATAATTCTGCAAATCGCCGGCGAGGTATTTGTCATACGACGCCATGTCGATGAGTCCATGACCGGACAGGTTGAACAGGATCACTTTTTCCTCACCCGTTTCCTTGCATTTGTTTGCTTCGCGGATGGTGGCTGCAATGGCGTGGCAGGATTCGGGTGCGGGGATGATGCCTTCTGCCTGTGCAAAGAGACAGCCGGCATCGAACGATTCGAGTTGTTTGATGTCCATTGCTTCCATATAGCCGTCTTTCAGCAGTTGCGACACGATGACGCCTGCACCATGATAGCGCAAGCCGCCGGCATGGATGTTGGCAGGAGCAAAGTTGTGTCCCAGTGTAAACATTGGCAGCAACGGGGTATATCCGGCTTCGTCGCCAAAGTCATACTGGAATTTACCACGGGTCAGTTTCGGACACGAAGCCGGTTCGGCGGCGATGAAGCGCGTTTTCTTTCCTTCGAGGATCGTGTGCCGCATGAAGGGGAACGTAATGCGCCGAAGTTGGAACCTCCGCCAAAGCAGGCAATGACCATATCGGGATATTCGCCTGCCATTTCCATTTGTTTTTCGGCTTCCAGGCCGATTACGGTCTGATGCAGCGTTACGTGGCTCAGTACGGAGCCGAGTGTATATTTGCAGTTGGGGGTGCTTCGTGCCAGTTCGATGGCTTCGGAAATGGCTGTACCCAGCGAACCCTGATGATTGGGGTGGGCGGTCAGTATATCTTTTCCGGCGCGGGTAGACATTGACGGTGAAGGAGTGACCTGTGCTCCGAATGTCTGCATGATGCTGCGGCGATAGGGCTTCTGATTATAGCTGATCTTTACTTGATAAACGGCAGCTTCCAGTCCGAATACCTTTGCAGCATACGATAGAGCGGCGCCCCATTGTCCGGCACCGGTTTCTGTAGTGACATTGGTTACGCCTTCTTCCTTGCAATAATATGCCTGGGCCAGAGCCGAGTTCAGTTTGTGGGAGCCGATGGGGCTGACACTTTCATTTTTGAAATAAATATGTGCGGGAGTCCCTAGTGCTTTTTCCAGTCCGTAGGCACGTACCAATGGTGTGCTGCGATAGTATTTGTACATTTCACGCACTTCTTCGGGAATTTCAATCCATGCGTCTGTCTGGTTTAATTCCTGTTTGCAAAGTTCTTTGGCAAAAATGGGGTAGAGGTCTTCCGGTTTCAGCGCTTCTTTGGTTTTAGGGTTCAACGGCGGCATGGGTTTGGTCTTCATGTCTGCCTGTATGTTGTACCAGTAACGTGGAATTTCGTCTTCCGGAAGAATGAATCTTTTTGTTCTTGTTGCTCATAGTGGTTATAAAATTAAAAAGTGATTCAGTGTCCAAATGTAGCCATTATTTTTAAACCAATTTTTTTTTCCATTGTTTTTTGTTTATGAAGGTAGATTTGTCTAAGTTTGCCACGTCTCTTTAACCGGTATTTTTATGAAGATTTATCATAAGTTCCTTTTGTATCAGAATAAATGGATTTATCCTTATGTGCGTGTGGCGTTGAGGGTTATGACGACTTTGACCTATCTGGCATGCGTTGGAGTATAAGGACACGCGGCGGACTTTCAGCAGGCTGACGTGGATATTGACTTTTTTGCTTTATTTGACGTTGGTTCCGGTTGTGTTTCATCGTCCGGAGGTGGAAGGCGCTGTGCAGGCTGTCTGGGACTTTCTGGACGGCAGGATGTATCATCTTTCATTGTTGCTGGTGCTTTCTTTCCTTAATTTGTCCTATGGCTTGGTGAGGCTGTTGGGGCGGCGGACAAACCCTTCGCTCATTTTGGCTGTCAGCTTCCTTATCATAATACTGGTGGGGACGGGACTGCTGATGCTTCCCCGTTCTACGGTGTCGGGCATCTCGTGGGTCGATTCGCTGTTCATCTCCACAAGTGCGGTGTGTGTGACGGGGCTGACCTCGGTGGATGTGGCGTCCACCTTTACGACAACGGGGTTCGTAATCATCATCCTGCTGATTCAGATTGGCGGTTTGGGGGTGATGACGCTGACGAGCTTCTTCGCAATGTTCTTCATGGGCAATACTTCTTTGTACAATCAGTTGGTGGTGCGCGATATGGTCAGCTCCAACTCGTTGAACTCGCTGCTCTCCACGCTGGTCTATATCCTCGGCTTCACGTTGGCGATAGAGGGGGCGGGGATGCTCGCCATTTGGAGTGATATTCATGGCACGATGGGCATGGACATACACGAGGAACTGGCTTTCTCGGCTTTCCATTCCATATCTGCGTTCTGCAATGCCGGTTTCTCCACCTTGCCGGGCAATCTGGGCAATCCGCTGTTGCTGGCGGGGCATCATAATCCGTTTTATATATACATATCCCTGTTGATTATTCTCGGTGGTATCGGTTTCCCGATATTGGTGAACTTCAAAGATATTATTCTTTATCACATACGCCGCTTCTGGAGATTTCTGCGCACGTGGGAGTGGGATGGCCGCAGGTTCTATCATCTTTATAACCTGAACACACGTATCGTGTTGATTGTCACATTCCTGCTGTTGGTATTCGGTACGCTGGGCATAGCCCTTTTTGAGTGGAACGGCTCTTTTGCAGGCATGCCGGTTGCCGATAAGTGGACACAGGCGTTTTTCAATGCGGTTTGTCCTCGTACGGCGGGCTTTTCCAGTGTGGATCTGGCAGGCTTGGGCGTGCAGACGCTGCTGCTCTATCTTATATTGATGTGGATTGGCGGCGGTTCGCAGTCCACTGCGGGCGGCATCAAGGTGAATGCTTTTGCTGTGGTGGTGCTGAACCTTGTGGCGGTGTTGCGCGGAACGGAACGGGTGGAGGTTTTCGGGCGTGAATTGTCGTACGACTCTATCAGGCGTTCCAACGCTACGGTGGTGATGTCGTTCGGTGTATTGTTCATATTCATCTTTGTGATCAGCATTTTGGAACCGAAACTTTCACTGCTTACCATTGCCTTTGAGTGTGTTTCGGCCATCAGTACGGTGGGTTCCAGCCTGAACGCCACCCCTTTGCTGGGGGACGACAGCAAACTGTTGGTGGCGCTCCTGATGTTTGTGGGGCGTGTAGGGGCTGATAACCTTGATGCTCGGCATCATCAAGCAAAAGAAGCATACGAAATATCGGTATCCGAGCGGACAGATTATTATTAACTGATTTGTGGTTTATGATTCCGTAACCGGAACATCATGAACCGTAAGTCCAAAACCATAAATCTTATGAAGTATATCATTATCGGTCTGGGCAATTACGGTCACGTGCTTGCCGAGGAACTTTCTGCTTTGGGGCACGAAGTGATAGGCGCCGACATCAGTTCGTCCCGCGTGGATGGCTTGAAGGACAAGATAGCGACAGCATTTGTTATTGATGCAACGGACGAGCAGGCACTCTCTGTGCTTCCCTTGAACAGCGTGGATGTGGTGATTGTCGCTATCGGCGAGAACTTTGGCGCGTCCATTCGTGTAGTGGCTCTTTTGAAGCAGAAAAAGGTGAAACGCATCTATGCCAGGGCCATTGATGCCATACACCGTTCGGTGCTCGATGCTTTCGGGCTGGAGCGTATTCTGACGCCCGAAGAGGATGCGGCGCGCGGCTTGGTGCATTTGCTGGAGTTCGGTGCGGATATTGAAACGTTTCGCGTGGATGCCAACTATTATGTCGTGAAGTTCACTGTGCCCGAAAGGTTTGTCGGTTACAGCGTGAATGAATTGAAACTCGATAAGGAATTCGGGTTGAAATTGCTTGCCTTGAAGCGCGCCGAGACGCTGAAAAACTGCTTGGGCATCTCTTTTTACGGAGCATGATGTTGTAAACGGACTGCCGGATGATGACCTGATACAGGCGGGAGACCGGTTGGTGTGTTACGGGCAGTATCGGGACTTCCGGAAGTTTTGGAAAGCGCTGTGAGTCAGTCTGCCACGAGGAAGAGCTGGGTACAGTACTTCGTCGTGGCAGACTGTAATTACAAAGTGAAATTATTCCAATGGTTTTAGGCGGATGATTCCGGCTGAATTTTCAGGCATGATGAATTCGAATTTCTTTTTCACTATGCCGAGCTCCACAGTATGCGGAACTATCACTTCGGTATATGACACTTTTTTTGCATAACGCCATGCCATTTCCCTCATTCCCGGCCTTTCTCTCTTTCCCGGAGACACATTCTCCATGGGATCTTTGTTGTAGTCCGGATGGCTGGAATAATAGTTTTGGTCTTTCTGGTTCTTCACAGAGGTATCGTGTGACGAGATGAATTCAACAGCCGCTTTGTAGCATATTCCGGAACCGGTATTGACAGTAATGCGCTTGTTCGCGGCCTCCGAGTTCACGAACTTAATGTAAATCTCACCCGTGGAGGTATTGATGGTAGGGGATGTATATACGGTGGTGTCCGCCACATTCCCGTTCATTACATCCGACATGAGAAAAGCCCTGTCACCGGCTTTGGAGAACAGCTTCTGATAGTAGTAGTTGGAAGTCCGCCACATGCCCCGGTTGTCGAACCAGATGAGGTTAGAGTTCCACTTGTTGTAGCCTTTCTTGCAGAACAGAGGGGCATATGCAGCCATCACCACCATATCAGAATTTCTCTCCAGTCCGGTCCAGTAAGCAGCTTCGGCCAGGGTAGAAGCATAGGCATTGTTGGTACCGTTGTTGGCAAACTCTCCGACGAACACTCGCGTAGGTTTGTTCCGGTCATATGTATAGCCCTCAGCGCCGCGTTTCTTGCCCGGATTGTATCTGTCGCGGTTGGTGTAGAACCATTCGTCGCTTTTTGTAGTAATGTTCATCAACTATCGTATTGATATAGTTGGAATCTATTTCCTTCATATTAGCATCGAATTCCTTTCCTGCATCAAAGGCTCCGGAGGTGGAAATAATGGTAATTTCCGGATGTTTTCCTTGACCGCATTGTATATGATGCCGAAGCGCTCCCAGAAAGCGTTTCCTCTATTCTCGTTGCCTATGCCGAGATATTTGAGTCGAACGGTTCCGGATGACCCATCTCGGCCCCTCAGCGAACCCCATTTGCTGTCGACAGAACCGTTACAGAATTCTATCAGGTCAAGAGCGTCCTGAACAAATATGCTTCTGAACCTCTCTCTATCTTCCTCCGTATCGAGAGGGGCTATGTACTGATGTCCGGCAAACTGGCATGTAACGCCGTTGTTGAGTACAGGCAGCGGAGTTGCACCGAGAGATTCGGCCATGAGAAAATATTCATAGAAGCCCACATACTGCGAAGTCCAGTATCCCCAATGATTGCGGAATCCTATTCTTTCCTCCGGAGTGCCGATGGAGTTTTTCCAGAATACCTGTCCGAAATAGTTTGGACCTTCGGAAGCGCATCCGCCGGGGAAACGCATGAAGGTAGGATTGAGGTCGGCGAGGGCCTGCATGAGATCTTTACGGAACGGGCCGTCCTTCCCGTCGTTCCAGAGTTGGGACGCTTCCGGAAGCAGAGTGACGAAATCAAGGTAGAACACTCCGGTGGTATCGGCAATGATACAGAGGCGGCTGTCGGAGCTGCGCAGAGCCTTCAGTCTTCCTTCATATTTTTTCCATTCATCGGTGATGCTTCCGAATGCGAGTACATTGGAATTGAGGTTTCCGTCCTTATCCTCAAGATAAACCTTGAAATCACCCTTGTAGGATTCTCCCCGGAGGTACAGCCCGAGATCATAGCTGATGTCCTTTACAGCCGGAATAGAAGGAGTCTGGGTATTGTTGGAATAGTGATATTCTTTTGCCTTTTCCGTATTCTGCTATTCCGAATCCATTTGCGGCTATTCCGAATCCGTCTCCGGGGTTTTTCACTTCGAAACGTACGCTGTACTGCTTGTAACGCTGTTCGTCATCATATTTATCATTTGGGTCGAAGTCATAATGACGCTTGAGATTTTTCACGAGAGGTTTGTCGGCAACAGCCCTTTTGCGCTACCCCCCCTTGCATCACCCTTGCGAACGATGGTCCAGCCGAAGAATACGCTGTCGCATACGGAGAACTCGTGCTCCGGAGCATCAGGCACATTGTATGCTTGAAAAGAATTGTTTTGGATAAGTTGTGCACAGATACCGCCGTCGAGCGAATTGTTTATATCTTCGAAGAATATTCCCCTGAGAGTTGGGCTGATTTCAATTCCGAGTTTCTTCGGCTTGAGGGTAAGCGTTCGTTTTTCTTCAGACTTGAATCCCTGAAGTTGAAGCATCTTGTCGGCGAAACGGTATCCGAGGAGCCTCATTCCTTCGGTACTGAAATGGAACTGATCGCCTGTACTTTCGCAACCGAGAGCTGAAATTATATGTGCATTTGGAAGTACCTTCGGGAGTTTCGGCATAATGCTACTGTTGAATGCTGCACATACGCCTCCCTGTTCTGCGTATTTGAGTTCCCCTGCAAGAAGAGGTGTCTGTTTGGGATTGAGATTGAGGTCCTTGCATAGATTGTCGTAAATCTTCTTGACACGTTCCGGCCAGAGGGGATCTTCCGAATTAGATTCACCCTGATGCATGAGTATTCCCTTGATAACACCATCTTTTTTTGGGCGAGTCTTGCCATATTCACGAGACGCTCATAAGGGTTTCCGCCGTATTGGCTGACGATGTTTTTCATCCAGTCGCGCTCGTTGTCGATATAATCTTTATAGTCTTCCCTATCCCAAAGTTGGATTTTTGCTCCTGCTACAGATACGTTGATAACGCCTACATGGTATTCAGAAGGAAGAATATCAATCATTTTTCTTCCGAAAAAAATCCACCGGACCGAGGTTGTTGCCTTCACGACAGATCGGAGGTATGGCAGTATACCATTTTCCCATCTCGCGCCCAAGTTTCGGCATGTCGACCGCAGCCATGAATTGGAAACGTGGATTATTGAAATCTTTGTCCTGCTCTGCCGGTACAGCTCCTGCTTCCATGTTGGACTGTCCTATACAAAGATAAATGAAAAAATTGGGGTCCGGTTTGTTTTCGGAGTTGCAGAAGCCCTGAAAATCGGGAATATGGCAAGTACTGCCACTACAAGAAATGAAATTTTTCTTTTCATATCGAATCTGTTTTAACTTGATGAGTGTTTTTTGTGTTATTTTGTGATAATGTCGATACAAAACTATCAAAAAAAACAATCAGCAAGAGAAAATTCCCAAAAATATTCTTCGCGTATGCCTATGGAATGTTTAGGAGTTCTTCTTATGCTCTGAGTGCATTTTTCATACGGTAAATTGTCAGTTTATTTAGTACACTACAGCTATCGGAAGCGTATGTCCTGTTACGTGATGACATGGCAGATGTTTCCCGTTTTTAAACTTTGTAGGAAGATGTTTCCGTTATGAATTGAACCTGAGTCCTATGGGAGTGGGATTATAGCAATGTAGCTTGCTCATTTTTCTACTCCTATTAATCGTTTTTATCATGTTAAAATATAGTAGGTTAACATTATTTTCCAATGGAAACTATTTATTATCGGAAAATATTGCTTTCTTTGTAGCGTCAAACTAAAAAAGAAAGAATATGAAATATGTGATTATTGG
>VOFF01000274.1_pt1 | contig 36001 bp, 35 predicted proteins | sample 5384061 | NCBI WGS metagenome assembly VOFF01 (sample SAMN12384725, study PRJNA508395) | human gut metagenome | isolation source: healthy gut E | host: Homo sapiens | reverse complement strand
TCTTTGAGGTGGAGGTAGCTCAGGCCCCGGCAGATGTAGGCGTCGGCCACCTTGGTCTCCTGCCGGATGAACATGTCGAAGTCGTCGATCGCCTCGCGGAACTGCTGGTTGAGCAGCCGCGTGACGCCGCGGCTGTAGTAGGGGCCCGGCAGGTCGGGCCGCAGCTCGGATCGCCTCGCGGAAATCCTGCAGGGCGTCGTCGTAGTTCCCCAGCCGCGAGCGCGTGATGGCGCGGTAGGTGTAGGCCTGCGTATAGACCGGGTTGAGGCGGATCGCCGTGGAGAAGTCGGCCTCGGCGCCCAGCAGGTCGTCGAGGTTGTATTTGGCGATGCCGCGCAGGAAATAGCCTTCGTAGGCCTTTTCGTCGAAGCGCAGCAGCGTGTTGAGCGTGCGTATGGCCTCCTGGTAGTCGTTGTTCATCATGCACGACCGCCCGACCCAGAAGAAATACTCCCGGTTGTACTGTGCCTGCGCCCGGACACCGCACAGCAGCGCCCACGCAAGGAGGATTCCGACGACGAGTTTCCGCAATTTTTCGCTCATGCTGCTTCCCAAACGTGCTTTTCTGTTCGTTTATTATTCCAGCTCGTAACCGAAGCGCCGCAACTGGCGGTCGTCGTTGCGCCAGTCCTCGCTGACCTTGACGAAGAGTTGCAGGAACACTTTCTTCTGGAGGAACTGCTCCATGTCCCGCGCGCGGCCTGCCCGACACGCTTGAGCTTTTCGCCCTTGTGGCCGATCAGGATGCCTTTCTGCGACTCGCGCGAGACGTAGATCGTCGCCGCGATGCGGTCGATCGCCGGCTCCTCGCGGTAGCTCTCGATTTCGATCTGGCAGCAGTAGGGTATCTCCTTGTCGTAGAAGCGCAGGATCTTTTCGCGGATGATTTCCGAGGCGAAGAACCGCAGCGTCTTGTCCGTGAGCGTGTCTTTGGGGTAGAAGGCCGGGCCTTCGGGCAGCAGGTCGAGAATCGTCCGGAACACGCCCTCGACGTTGAAGCCCTCCCTGGCCGATACCGGCACGATCCGCGCCGCGGGAATCTCCGCCTGCCATTTCCCGACCAGCGCGTCGAGCGCCGCAGGCGTCGAGAGGTCGATCTTGTTGATGACCACGATCGTCGGGATGCCGCTGCGGTTGATGCGGTCGATGATCCCGGCCGCGCGTTCGCTCTGCTCGACGGTGTCGGTGACGTAGAGTATCACGTCGGCGTCGGTCAGCGCGCCCGTGACGAACTTCATCATCGACTCCTGCAATTTGTACGTGGGTTTGAGGATGCCCGGCGTGTCGGAATAGACGATCTGGAAGTCGTCGCCCGAGACGATGCCCATGATGCGGTGGCGCGTGGTCTGCGCCTTGGAGGTGATGATCGAGAGCCGTTCGCCGACGAGGGCGTTCATCAGCGTCGATTTCCCGACGTTGGGGTTGCCGATGATATTTACGAAGCCGGATTTGTGCATGGGGCTGTTCGGGATATGATTCGGACAAAGGTAGCGATAAAATAAAAGCCCTGCAAACGCTTCGGGGGATAATTTGCCCGTTCGCCCGCACAAATTGCGGCGCCGGCGACCGTCCGGGCATGAAAAAGCGGCCGTATGAGCCTTTAGCTGCATACGGCCGCCGGAACTCGGCGGACGTGCGGGGCATTCCCCGGTACGCCCGGTGCGGGCTATTTCTCGCTGAACCCGGCTACGTCCTCACGGCTGGTCGGATAGAGCTGGTAGGTTCCTTTATATACCTCCATCACGCCGGTCAGGTTCGCCGTCTTCTGGGCGATCTTCTCGTCTGCAAACTCCGCGTAGCGGGTTACGCGGGCGGGAATCGTCTCGCCGGTTTCGCCCGTGAAGTCGGTCGTCGTGGTCTTGCCGTCCACCACCCACGTCTTAGCGTCTTTGGCGGGCGTCAGGTTCTTCACCGTCACGTATTGGCCGAGGTAATCGGCGGCTTCCGCGTCGGTGATCTCCGGGACCTTCATTTCGGCCTTCTCCTCCGTTGCGAATACCGTGGCCTTCAGCAACTGCGGAAGTCCCTGGTAATTGTCGTATTCGGCATACCGGAGGCTGACCACGACCTTCGTGCCCACGGGCAGCGTCTTTTCCGTGTGGTCCTCTCCCTTGATGATGATGCCGCTCTTGGCTTCGCCCGTGTTGTCCACCAGCGAAATCACCTGATAGAGGTTGCCGCCCTCGTTGTTGGCCGCCACGTAACCCTTTACGGCCACCAGGTCTTTCAGCTTGTCGCCCACGGTCGCCGAGGCGAGCTTCTCGTTGAGTTCCCTGACCGTCAGCGCCGTACTCTCGTCGGGCATGGTCTCCTGTTCGGTGGCTTCGAGCGATACGGTCATCGTGTTGAGGTATTTGGTCGTCGATCCCGAGACGCCGATGGCGTATCCCGTCACCTTCACTTCGCGGTCCACGAGCGCCTCCACGTTGAGGTCGCCGTTGGGGTAGAGCACCGAACCCTGCACGGCGGTTCCATCTACCAGCACGTTGTAGTGCGTCTGGTAGATTTCGTCGCGGTAGGAGGTCAGCGTACCCACGTACTCCACGTACCGGATTGCGGGATTCTTCACATAGGCGTCGAAATCGGATGCCGAGAACTTATCGGGCGCGGGCTGCGTGAACGAGCCCTTGCCGAGCGTCTCGATTTCGCTCGTCTCGTCGAACTGCTTCATGCCGCCGTATTCGGTCGTCGGGCCCGTAACGGCCACCTTGTCGCCGATTTCGGTGCCGTGGTTCTTCTTGAAGACGAGGATCGTGCCCGTGGCGTCCTTTACGAGGAACCCTTTGGTGTGCGTGGCGATCACCTGTCCCTCGATGGCGTATTTCTTGTCGGTCGGTGCGGCGAGCACGTCGGCGATCGTGGATTTTTCGATCTCCTCGCTGCCGCCGAAAACGACCTGCTGGCCGCCGTTGCCGGCTTTGAGCAGCACGTCGTCGATGCGGTTCACGCTGCTGGTGACGGCCACGAATTTGATATAGAGCGTCGATACGCCTTCGGGCAGCGTGAAGTCGGCCTTGGCCAGACGCCACTGGCCCGGATCGTCGGCCACGTCGAAGTCGTATTCGAGCGCCTGCGACCAAGTCTGGCCGTCCTGCGAGACGCGCACCTCGAAGTTGGATTTGAGGAAGGCGTTGGACGCGCCCTGCGCATACCGCTGCGCGCCGAACGAGAGCCTGCAGGTTGCGGTCCGTCACGGCGATCTTTTCGATCGTGAAATGGTTGGGTGCGGTGCTGAAGAAGATGTTGTTCTTGCCCGAACCGTCGTAGAGCGAAAGGTCGCCCTTCGAGGACTGGTTGGCGCGTACCGACATGCTCTTAAAGTCGTAGGTCACGTCGTTTGCGCCCGAACCCTTGTGGTTGATCCATCCGTCGAACTGGTCGAGGTAGGGCCACGACGAACCAGTTCCGTAGGTCTGCGAGGCCAGTTCCTTGTCGAACGTGCTGTAATAGATGGCCCCTTCGGGAACCACCTCGTCGTAGTCGCCCAGGTCTTCGACCTCTGCCGGGATGGTGTACATGTAGCTCTTGTAGGAGCCGAAGAGCCAGCCGGTGATCTCGACCTCGTGGTTGTTGTATTTCTTTTTGAAGTCTTCGCTCATGTAGTCGAGGCTTCCCTGGACCGAGGTCCCCTCGATTTCGACGTTGGTGTAGTTGCCCGACACGAGCACCACGCCCGTATAGGTCACGTATTTCACCTCGGGAGCATCCATGTAGGCTTCGATTTCGGCTGCCGAGAAGGCGGCGGGTTCGGGTCGGGCCGGGTTGTCGTCGTGGCCCGTCTTGTCGAACGAGCAGCCCTTGCCGAACTGCAACAGGCCGTTGCGGCTTTCGGTTTTGCCCGTCACGGTCACGATGTCGCCGTCCTCCAGCCCGTGAGCCGCGCCCTTGAACGCGTACATGCGGGCGTCGCCCTGCTGGAGCAGCACGCCCTGCTCGTTGTGGCCGATGACCGTGGCCTCTTTCACCGAGAAGGTCGATCCGGGTTCGGCGGCGAGCACCTCTTCGAGCGTGGCGTCGGAGCCCGTCACGGTGAAACGCTCTTCGGTGAGCTGGATGTCGTCGATGTTGCGGGGCGAGAGCTGCAACGTGGTGTTGTAGATGCCGGCGATACCGGCGATCGAGCCGCTTTTGTCGGTCGGAATGGGTTCCGAGGCGAACGAAGCGTTCTGTATGGTGCGGATTTTATACGACTGGCCGTCGAGGGTCTCCATCGAGACGTTGCCCTTGTTGCTCGAACTGTTCCACGTGCCCGATTCGCTTGCCTCGGGCTGCGTGTGCTCGATCTTCACGTACTGCGATTCGTACGCTCCGATCTTGTCGGCCGTGATGACTACCGGATCGAGCGGTTCGATGCGCTCGACGAGCTCCGGTTTGTTGTGGGTCGAAATCTGGAGCAGACCGTTGAAGAGCTGCGCCGTGGCGTCCGAGAGCGAAACCGCGATCACGTCGCCCGGCTCGAAGGTGTTGTTGCTCTGGCTGATTTCCAGTGCTACGCCTGCTCCGCCCTCCTGCGTGTCATCGGCGATATTGACGATGAAGGGCTGCTGGTTTCCCCCCCTTGTCCGATACGACGATACCTTGCAGGCTCTTGGCCCGGATTTCGTCGGACAGGTCGGTTTCGTCGCCGCCCGGCTCGTTCTCCAGCACGAGGCTGCGGATTTCGGCCACGTTCGTCTCAGGGCCTTCGTCCACGCCGCCCGGGGTCTGCTTCACGGTGCATTTGCCCTCGTCGGTGATGCCCATGTACCCCGTGGCCGTTACCGTGATGACACCCGTGCGCGACGTTTCGTTGGCGGGAACGGTCACTTTCACCGTCGCCGAACCCTTGCCGCTCGCGGGGGCGGTTTCGATCCAGTCGGCGTTGGTTTCGATCTTCCAGTCGATCTTGCCGTTGAGTTTGATTTCGAGCTCTTTGGTCTGCGTCTCGGCGCAGTCGAAGAGCAGCGATTGCGTCACCTCGATCTCCGGGATCGTGGTGTCGTCGTTCGTGTCGTCGTCCGAACACGAACCCAGACCCGCTCCCAGCGTCAGCATGACAGCCGCGAGGAGCGTCCGTTTCCAAAAACAGAATTTTTGCATGGTTATAAAATTGGTTAATAAGGAGTGTCTCTGTTTCCGTCGCCGCAAATGTACGCATTTCCTACGCGAGGCGGTGTGAAGAATCCGTGAAGATTCGCCGCGGAGCGCACACATAAATCCCATTTCCGGAATGTGGGATTCGTGCGTCGGGCCGGGTGCTATCGCCGGCCCGGTATTCTGGGCATCTTAATGTTGCCGCCCGCCACGGCCTTCATCATCTTGCGCGTGTCCTCGAACTGCTTCATCAGTCGGTTCACGTCGGCCATCGTCGTCCCGGAGCCTTTGGCGATGCGCTCCCGCCGCCGTGCGTTGATGATCTCGGGGTGTTCGCGTTCGGCGGGGGTCATCGACGAGATGATCGCCTCGGTCTGCTTGAAGACGTCGTCCGGAATGTCCACGTTCTTGAGCATCTTGCCCATGCCGGGGATCATCGAGGCGAGGTCCTTCAGGTTGCCCATCTTCTTGATCTGCTGTATCTGGGCGATGAAATCGTTGAAATTGAATTGGTTCTTGACGAGTTTCTTCTTCAGGCGGCGGGCCTCCTCCTCGTCGAACTGCTCTTGGGCGCGTTCCACGAGCGACACGACGTCGCCCATGCCGAGGATACGGTCGGCCATGCGCTCCGGGTGGAACACCTGCAGGGCGTCCATCTTCTCGCCGTTGGATATGAATTTGAGCGGTTTGTCCACCACCGAACGGATCGAGATCGCCGCACCGCCGCGCGTGTCGCCGTCGAGCTTGGTGAGCACCACGCCGTCGAAATCGAGCCGGTCGTTGAACTCCCGGGCCGTGTTCACGGCGTCCTGACCCGTCATGGCATCCACGACGAAGAGCGTCTCCGAGGGTTTCACCGCGGCCTTGATGGCCGTGATCTCCTGCATCATCGCCTCGTCCACGGCCAGACGGCCCGCCGTATCGACGATTACGACGTTGAAGGCCTTCTGCCGGGCGTAACGGATCGCATTCTCGGCGATCTCCACCGGATTGCGGTTGCCCTCCTCGGTATAGACCTCCACGCCGATCTGGCTGCCGATCACCTTGAGCTGGTCGATGGCCGCCGGGCGGTAGATGTCGCCGGCCACCAGCAGCACCTGTCGGCCCTTCTTGCTTTTGATGAACGAAGCCAGTTTGCCCGAGAAGGTCGTCTTGCCGGAACCTTGCAGACCCGCGATGAGCACCACGGCCGGCGTGCCGTCGAGCCGGATGTCCGAGGCCGTGCCGCCCATGAGTTCGGCCAGCGAGTCGCGCACGATCTTGGTCATCATCTGGCCCGGCTTGACGGCCTTGAGCACGTCCTGGCCCAGCGCCTTCTGCTTCACCTCGTCGGTGAAGGTCTTGGCGACCTTGTAATTGACGTCGGCGTCGATGAGCGCGCGGCGGATCTCCTTGAGCGTCTCCGCGACGTTGATCTCCGTGATGCGGCCCTCGCCCTTGAGTATTTTGAACGACCGTTCGAGTTTGTCGGTTAAGTTTTCAAACATAGGGTGTCGATTGCTTGTTCCGGAGCGCAAAGATACGAAAAAAGGCGGAATTACCTTTTGTCCTGCTACTTTTTTGTGCCTTGCGGGCGAAAAGCCCGCCTCCGCAGCGTCCGCCCGCCGTTCGGGCGGTCCGATTCGTCTTCCCGCTCGTCTGCGACGGCCCGCGGTTTTCGGTTTTGCATGCCGCGAATTTATCGAGGTATTGATTTGTGGTAAATATTTTCCGATCGAATGCATTGTATTGTTAATTTATTTATTAAATTTGAGCCCGAATAGAAAATCCGAACGACCTATGAAGAACCTGTTTCTCTCCCTTTTCCTCGCATTTTCGCTGCCGTTCTGCCTCCCGGCGCAGGAGAGGCCGGAGTGGAAAATCCTCTGTCCCCGGAATGCCGCGAAGGTCTATCGTCATGCGGCCGACGAGTTCCGGGATTTTTACCGCGCCGTCACAGGCCGTGAGCTGGAGATCGTGCAGGAGCCTGCGGAGGGCGTTCCGATGGTCGTCATCGGTTCCGACTGCGTCAATCGGTTCACCCGCGATGCCGTCGAGCGGCGGCTGATCGCTCCGCTCGACCTCGGAGCCGAAAGCGACGCCTACCGCATCGTGTCGGCCCGCGACGGGGAGCGCGACCTGCTCTTTCTGGCCGGCGGCAACGGCCGGGCGACGCTCTATGCCGTCTATGACTTCTTCGAGCGGCAGGCCGGATGCCGCTATTTTTGGGACGGGGACGTGATTCCCGCGCGGGAGACGATTCCGATGACGGGGCTCGACGTGCGCGAAACGCCGCATTTCTACTACCGCGGACTCCGCTACTTCGCCCACCGCAGCCTCGGCCGCTTTCAGGCCGAGCACTGGGGCCCCGGGAGTGGGAGCGTGAGATCGACTGGATGCTCAAGAAGCGGTTGAACCTCTTCATGCTCCGTATCGGCATGGACGACGTTTTCCAGAAGGCCTTCCCCGATGTCGTGCCCTATCCGCCCGCGGACGGACCGCTTCCCGAGGCCAAGCCCCGGTCGTTCTACGACCGCACGACGGCCTGGCCGCTCGAATACCGCGGCGAGCTGCGCCGCCACATACTGCGCTATGCCGCCGAGCGCGAGCTGATCCATCCCGAGGACATGGGCACGATGACCCATTGGTACAGTTGCACGCCGAAGGCGTTCCTCGAGGCGGAGAACCCCTCGTTCTGCCCCCCCAGTCGGGCGGCGCCTACGTGGGCGATCCCTGCAATGCCGTGTGGGATATCCGCGACGACCGCAATCTGGACAACTACTGGAAACTCACGCAGACGCATATCGACGCATACGGCTCTCCGCAGATGTTCCATACGATCGGCATTGCCGAGCGCGAGGTGTTCGAGGACCGTTCGGACAATCTGGAGATGAAGCTCTACGCCTACCGCCGCATCCTTGCGAAACTCCGCGAACACTATCCCACGGCGCCCGTGCTGATCGCCTCGTGGGACTTCTACCTGCCCGGATGGAAGGGGGAGGAGATCGGCCGGCTCCTTTCGCAGCTCGATCCCGCGCGGACGATCATCCTGGACTACACCTCCGACCTGCCGTCGAACCAGAGCAACACCGACTTCACGAACTGGGGCGTGGTGGGCCGCTTCCCCTATACGTTCGGCATTTTCCATGCCTACGAGTGGGAGAACGACATCCGCGGCTATTACGACCTGATCGCCGAACGGCTGCCCGTCGCGGCGTCCGACCCCATGTGCAAGGGCTTCGTCTTCTGGCCCGAGACCTCGCACAGCGATCCGCTCGTTATGGAATTCTTCACCCGCAATGCCTGGTCGCCCGACGCGATGCGCCCCGAGGAGCTGCTTCCGGAGTTCTGCCGCGACCGTTACGGCCGGCACGCCGCCGTGATGGAGCGTGCGTGGCGCGCCGCGCTGCCGCTCGCGGAGTTGTGCGAGGAGCTGCCGCTCCGCTTCCGCGACATCCGCGAGATCGCGCAGGCCAAGCCCGATTCGGCCGCCGTCGGGACGTTCGCGCAAACGCTGGAGCGGATCGCTCCGCAGCTGGCCGGCGCTTCCGACGTGCTGGATGCGCTCGCCGCCATGCCTTACGGCCGGGGCGACTCCTTCGTCGATCGGGATGCCATCGACCTCGCGCGCACGGTCGTGAGCCGTCTCTTCACGGTGCGGTACTACCGCTACCTCATCGCCCAGCGGGCTTGGGAGCGGGGCGACGTGACAGCCGCCGAGGTGCGCCGTGCGGGTTCCGAAGCCCGGATGCTGCTCGCCGCCCTGCGCGACGTGCTCGCCCTGCACGACGACTACTCGATGCTCTCCTCCCTGCGGCGGATCGAGGAGGTCCGCGCTCCGATCAATCCCGCATTTGAACAGGCGCTCAAGGGCAACGCCGAGAACAGCTATTGCCGCACCTACATCAGCGAGTTGTTCGACTACTACTACCTGCCCGAGTTCGACCTCTATATGAAAGAGATCGACCGGGAGCTGAAGTCGCGGGAGCGCGTGCTGACCTACGACTCCGTCCGGATGGAGATGCAGCCGATCGTGGATGCGTTCTATGCCAGACCGCTCGGCGAAATGACGCCGCGCAATCCCCGTCCGCGTACCGAAGCGGAGTTCCGCCGCCAGATGGAGACGCTCGCCGCCCGGCTGCGCCGCATGTAGCCCCGTTCTCGAAGGAGCTGTCTTTGGCGTTTTGTGCCGTATCTTTGGCACTTCGGCCGTCGGATTTGCAGATTGACCTGAAAAGGCTATATTTGCCGGAAGTACCGCATTTGCCCGAATGCCGACATGGAACGACTAACGACCGCCCTTGCCGGATGTCTCGCCTTTGTTGCGCTCCATGCGCAGCCCGTCTCCGAATCCGCTCCGGATCCCGCCTCCGTGAGAAAGCGGGTCCGTAACAAGGAGATCGGCCTGCGCTACGAGGTGCAGATCGGCGTCGGTTCGGGCGCTCCCGGTCAGGCCATGCAGTATGCGGCCATGGATTTTGCCGCCTACAACTACCGCAACATCGGCCTGCGTACGGGGCTCAACCTCTTTACCTCGCCCCTGCACGACGGACAGTACGCCTCTGTTCCGTTGCAGTTCTCCTGGCGCTCGGGCGTGCGGCGCATGCCGACCTCATCGCCCGACGGCTGTTATTACAACGGGACATGGTATCCGGACCGTGATATGGCGGCCCCCTCCGTCGGCCGGATCCTTTTCGAAACCTTCGTGCCGGAGGTTCCTTCGGTGTTCGAACTGCATGCGGGCCTGACGCCCGGCCTGCTCTTCGGCCCGATCCATTCGCAGGACGAGGACTTGTATGACATCCGGCAACGATTTGTCTGTACGGCGGATGCGGGAGGACGGTTGAATCTGCCGATCGGCCGTGTCCGTCTATTCATCGACTTCACCTACCATTACTACCTGACGCGCAGTTTCGATGAGGGGATACCGCGCCCAGACCGGGTGCTTGATCCGCCGCACCGCTCGTTTGTCGGCCTCAGCGGCGGCCTTGCCCTGACGTTCTGACTGTTTTACAGCAGTCCGGCTTCGTAATAGACGACGATCTGCTCGATGATCCGGTCCTCACCCTCCTTGTCGTACTCCGACTTGAGGTTCTGTCCGAAGATGCGCGACACGCCCTGCCAGAATCCGGCCACGAATCCGCCGCGGAATTCGCGCAGCACCTCGTAGGCCGTATAGTCCGTCTCGCGGTCGATGAGCTTGAGCAGCACGCGCCCTTCGGTGCGGGTCATGTGTTTGGCCACGGGGGTGTACTCCTCCTTGATCTGGCGATAGACCTCTCGGATATAGGCTTTCTGCGCCTTCCTGTCCGGCAGGCGGAGCAGTTCGCCCTCCATTTCGGCCATCTTGGCGCGGGCGGCCCTAGCCACGGGATAGACGCGTTTGACGACCCGCACCAGTTTCTGATATCGGCGCAGGTCCGCCGGACGGTCGAAAACACAGACCGGAAGGATGTGCACGAGCGGGATCGAGTCGCCCCGTTCGACGATCCACTCCTGTCTGAGGAAGCCGCGGCCGCCCTGCGCCAGCGCTCCGGAGAGCGCGGCCGTGCATGCGACGAGGAGAAGGGCCAGCCGTTTCTTCATGATCGGAAAAATCGTTACCTTTGCGCATCCTGCGCATCCCGGTGCGCAGGATGCCGCCGGAGCGGATGCGGTCCGGAGGCAAAGGTAATTCAAAAATCGTTTGACGTAACACCGAAAAAGAGAGATCGTATGTTGGAAAAGGGACTTTCCGCCCGGAGCACGACGACCGTAACGGCCGGCAATACGGCCGTTGCGATGGGTTCGGGCGACCTCGAAGTATTCGCCACCCCCGCGATGGTGGCCCTCATGGAGAACGCCGCGATGCGGGCCGTGGCCGCCGCGCTGCCCGAAGGGCGACCACCGTGGGCGCCGAGATGAACGTGACCCATATCAAGCCTTCGGGGCTCGGGGCCGAGATCACGGCCACGGCCATCCTCGCTGAGGCGGAGGGGCGCAAGCTGACCTTCAACGTCGGGGCCCGCGATGCCGAAGGAATGATCGGCGAGGGGGTTCACGTGCGTTTTGTGGTGGACCGCGCGAAATTCATGTCCAAGGTGAAGTGACCCGGCCGGATCCTCGGGATCCGGAGCGGTTTCCCGCCGCCCTTTCCGCGGAGGACGGGGAAGCCTCCGCGGAAAGGGCGGGGCGACAGCCGGTTACGTGCGGAAATGCGAAAGGGAGAAGTCCTTGCGGACCTCTCCCTTTCGTGTTGAGACTGCCGGGATTCGAACCCAGAACGACAGAACCAAAATCTGCTGTGTTACCATTACACCACAGGCTCAAACATTCGCTCGAAAGCGGCACAAAGATACGCAAAAAATCCCAATATCCAATTTTGTGCGGGCAGATTATCTTTTACGCTGGCCGATTGTCTGTCGTCCGCCGCATGTTCCGGATCGTCCGGCCGCGGGTCCCTCCGGAGAGGGAATTCCGCGGCGGATCGCCGCAGGACGCTCCGGGACGCTGTAGTGCCCCGCCTCCGGGCGGCTCCCGTCCGGATTCCTTCCCGGTTTCCGGCCGTCCGGCACGTGCTCCGGTGCGGCCGGTCCGCACGGACGCAGCGTCGTCGATGCGTCCGGCGAGGAGCTTCGGCGCCTTCCGGTCGTCGCGCCGCGGTCTCATGCCTTGCGCGCTTTACGGTGCGAGACGAGCGCTGCGATCCAGAGCAACACGATCGCCCCGATGACGGCCGTGACGAGACTGCCCAGCGTGCCCGCCGCCACGAGCCCGAAGAACGAAAGCAGCCAGCCTCCAAGCACGCCGCCGATGAGTCCGACGATCAGATTGACGATAAGGCCCGAGCCGCTGCCCTTGACCAGCAGGTTGGCGATCCATCCGGCCGCCAGCCCGATAAGCAGATACCATAGGAAATACATAGTCTTTCGTTTTTTAATGACATGAAGACCGAGTGCAAAATCCGTACCCGCCTGCGGTTCCGGGCCGCGGTGCGCGTTCGCCGCGTCAGCGCGCCGTTTTCAGCGCGCGGGCCAACTGATCGGGGCACGAGGTTCCCTTGCCGCGGCAGTCGATGCCTTCGAGCCGTGCGATGGCCTCTTCGGCCCGCATGCCGCAGACGAGCGCCGCGACGCCCTGCGTGTTGCCGTGGCAGCCGCCCGTGAAGACGACGCTGCGGATCGTCTCTCCGTCGAGTTCGATGTCGATTTGCCGGGAGCAGGTCCCCCGGCAGGTGTAGGATATTTTCCGGATCATGATGTCGTATTGTCGTTTGCGGCGCAAAGATAGCGCAATGCGGGGGAAGACGGGCGGAATCTTTCACAAAATGTTGAAAACTTCTGTGCCGGGGGGCTTTGAATTGCTCCGGATTCTGCGGACCTTTGTCCTTGCGGAGGTTTTCCCTCCGTCCGCCGGACGGAGGGGATAAGAGGGAACCGGGTGCGAATCCCGGACAGTTCCCGCTGCTGTAAGCGTCATAGGCCGCAGACACGTCTCGAGCCACTGTTCCCTGCGGGGGGACGGGAAGGCGTCTGCGGATCGGCGCGAGTCAGAAGACCTGCCTCCGCGCAGCAATGTCCGGTCCTGCGGGGAAACGGGGCCTATTGTGAAACACATATATTCATTTACAATGGATTACGCACAGATTTCCATCATCAAACGTGATGGCAAGACGGAGCCTTTCTCGCTGGAGAAGATCGTCCGCGCCATCACGAAAGCCTACCGTGCGGGCGGCATCACGGACGAGGAGCAGACCATCGCCCGTGTGGCGGCGGACGTCGCCGGAGCGATTTCGAAGAACGAGATTTCGGTCGAGGAGATTCAGGACATGGTCGAGGAGCGGCTGATGCGCCTCAACCCCTCGATCGCCAAGCGCTATATCATCTACCGCGAGTGGCGCAACGTCGAGCGCGACCGCCGTTCGTCGATCAAGGGGGTCATGGACGGAATCGTGACGGTGGAGAAGAACGACATCAACCTCTCGAACGCCAACATGTCGTCGCACACGCCCGCCGGGCAGATGATGACCTTCGCTTCGGAGATCACGAAGGACTATGCGCTGAAGTACCTCGTGGGCGTGCGCCACGGCCGCGCGCACCGCGACGGCGACATACATATTCACGACCTGGACTACTATCCCACGAAGACCACGACCTGCATCCAGTACGATCTGGAGGACATCTACCGGCGCGGCTTCTCCACCAAGAACGGTTCGGTGCGCACGCCGCAGTCGATCCAGAGCTACGCCACGTTGGCGACGATCGTTTTCCAGACCAACCAGAACGAACAGCACGGAGGGCAGTCGATTCCGGCCTTCGACCGTTTCATGGCTCCGGGCGTGCTGAAGACCTTCCGCAAGCACGTCGTCGATACGGTGTCGTTCCTCTGTGCGCTCAAGGGGGCGGGGGAGCCGGACCGGGGACGGCTCAAAACCCTCTGCACTGAACACCTCCCGACGATCGAGCTCTCCGACGAGCGGATCGCCGTGCTGGGCGGGGCCCTCGCCGATGCGGGGATCGGCCTTTCGGATAAGGGAGCCTGCGCGGCATCTGGGAACAGTCCTACAAGGCCACGCGCAAGGAGACGCATCAGGCGATGGAGGGATTCATCCACAACCTCAATACGATGCACTCGCGAGGAGGTAACCAGGTGGTTTTCAGTTCGGTGAACTACGGTACGGACTTTTCGCTTTCCGAGGGGCGTATGGTGATCCGCGAGCTGCTCTCCGCCACGGTCGAGGGACTGGGGCACGGCGAAGTGCCCGTCTTCCCGATTCAGATTTTCAAGGTCAAGGAGGGCGTTTCGTGGTGCGAGGAGGACTATCGGGCGGCCGTCCGGGATTTCGACAAGGCGCTGGCGGGCGAAATCCGGTTCCGGACGCCGAATTTCGACCTGCTCGTCGAGGCGTGCCGCACGACCTCGGTGGCGCTGTTCCCCAACTTCATGTTCCTCGACGCGCCGTTCAACCGCCATGAGAAGTGGCGCATCGACGACCCGGACCGCTTCCGCTACGAGGTGGCCACGATGGGCTGCCGCACGCGCGTCTTCGAGGACCTGCACGGCGAGAAGACCTCGTGGGGCCGCGGCAACCTCTCGTTCACCTCGATGAACCTGCCGCGGCTGGCCATCGAGGCGGTGCGCGAGGCTTCGGACCTGATTCCCGACGGCAACAAGCACGCCATCCGCAAGGAGGCGCGCGAGATCTTCCTCGAATCGGTTCGCAAGACGGCCTCGATGATCGCCGAGCAGGCTCTACGAGCGCTACCAGTTCCAGCGCACGGCTCTCGCGCGGCAGTTCCCGTTCATGATGTCGAACGATGTCTGGAAGGGCGGCGGCGCGCTGCAACCCAACGACGAGGTGGGCGACGTGCTGAAGCACGGCACGCTGGGCATCGGCTTCATCGGCGGCCACAACGCGATGGTGGCCATCTACGGCGAAGGGCACGCCACCTCGAAGGAGGCGTGGCAGACGCTTTACGATGCCGTTCTGACGATGAGCCGCGTGGTCGAGGAGTACAAGGCCCGCTACGGACTCAACTACCCGTGCTGGCGACCCCGGCCGAGGGGCTGAGCGGCCGCTTCACGCGCATGGACCGCAAGCGTTACGGCGAGATTCCGGGCGTCACCGACCGCGACTACTACGTCAATTCGTTCCATGTGGACGTCCGCGAACCGGTGTCGATTGTCGAGAAGATCCGCCTCGAGGCGCCGTTCCACGCCATCACGCGCGGCGGCCATATCACCTATGTCGAGCTGGACGGCGAAGCGAAGAAGAATCCCGTGGCGATTCTCAAGATCGTCAAGGTGATGCAGGATTCGGGCATCGGCTACGGGTCGATCAACCATCCGATCGACACCTGCCGCAAGTGCGGTTACCGCGGGGTGATCTACTCGAAATGTCCCGTCTGCGGTTCGGACAACATCTCGCGCATGCGCCGCATCACGGGCTACCTGACGGGCAGTCTCGAATCGTGGAACTCCGCGAAGCAGGCCGAGGAGCGCGACCGGGTAAAACACAGATAATCCGCTTTTGGCGATTATGTCTGTCGTTTCACTTTCCGCCCTCGCTTCTTCACGGCCTTCGGCCGTGTTTGCAAAGTGCGACCCACCACCAAACTCCCGTATTGGCGGGGGCTCTTCTGTTCGGGACACTCCGGCAGGGGCGGACATGTTTGGCGCATGTGCAACCCGCGCCGGGGACGGCGCGTGCCGCAGACGGCTCCGTCCGAATTCCTAAATCGTCTCCGCAGGAAATGTATATCTGACCCTGTTTTGCCGATGGAACCACTCCGCATCCTGGCCATTTATCCCGAAACCATCTCTGATGGCTACGGCCTGCGCTACGCGATCTATTTCGCGGGGTGTGCGCACCGTTGTCCCGGGTGTCACAATCCGCAGAGCCACGATCCGCTGGGCGGCGAACCGCTGACCGCGGAGTGGACGGAGCGGATCTGCGACGCGATCGCGGCGAACCCGATTCTGGACGGTGTGACCGTCAGCGGCGGCGATCCGCTGCTGCATCCCGCGGCGATGGCGGCCTTTCTGCGCCGGGTGCGGGAGCGCACGGGGGCAGAACGTCTGGTGCTATACGGGCTATACGCTCGAGGAGTGCCTCGCGGACCCGGCGCGCCGGGGAGTGCCTGCGCTGGATTGACACGCTGGTGGACGGCCGCTACGTCGAGGCGCTGCGCGACCTGTCGCTCGATTTCCGGGGCAGCCGCAACCAGCGGCTCATCGACGTCGCGGCGCTGCATCTGTTCGGCTGACTTTCGTTTCCGGTGATGGATATGAAAAAAAGAGCTGCAAATCCTTGCAGCTCTTTTCGTATGATGCGCGGCCTCTACTGGCGCTGGAGGTCCGAATTGTCGGCCACGACCATGTTCTTGTCGATGCGCAGCGTCACGTTGCCGTCCACCTCGATCAGCAGGGTGGTCTCCTTGACCTCCTTCACCGTGCCGTAGATGCCTCCGGCCGTGATGATCTTGTCGCCCTTTTTCAGCCCGTCGCGGAACGCCTGCATCTGCTTGCGGCGCTTGGCTTCGGGCCGCCACATGAAGAGCCAGAGGACCAGCACCATGAGGCCGATCATAATGATGAAGCTGTACTGTTGCATGAAGCCCGGCTGAGGTTGTGCGGGCGCCGCTGCCTGAAGAAAATCGATCATAATCTTATTCGCTTTTTAAGTGTTTGTTCGGTTCAGCACGGCAAATATACGAAATATCGGCGAATTTGCAAGCCCTCACTCCACCTCCGCTTCGGCGTAAAGCCGCAGCGGGCGCTGCGCTCCGGCCAACGTCACGTCGAGCGTTTTGAGCTGCCAGCCCCGCGTGCCCCGCGAATCGAAGCTCATTTCGACTCGCTGCGCATCCCCCGGTGCGATCGGTTCGGAGTTGAATTTCAGCGTCGTGCAGCCGCAGTTGCGGTCGTAGGAGAGGATGGCCGTCGTCTGCGGCGAATCGTTGGCTATCCAGAAGCGCACGACGGCCGTTTCGCCCGACCGGAGGCGGCCGAAGCGGACGGTGTCCGTCCCGCCCCGTTCGAAAAACACGTCCGAAAGGGAGACGATCCGGCCTTTCCGTTCCCCGGACCGGACCGCTTCGGCCCGGTCCGAACCGGCCTGCGGACGGGAAGCGGGGCCGCCGCACGAGCAGAGCAGGGCGGCCGTAAGCAGAAGCGGGGCGGTGCGGCGCATGGCGGGGAGGGTCAGATCAGCCCGCGGCCGGCCTTCCTGATGTGGCCTTCGGCCGTGAGCGATTCCACGATCTTGTCCAGCACGCCGTTGATGAAGGTGCTGCTGCCCGGCGTGGAGTAATACTTCGAGATTTCGATCCATTCGTCGAGCGTCACCTTCACGGGAATCGACGGGAACGAGATCAGCTCGGCCATCGCCGTGGCAAGGATCAGGTTGTCCATGAACACGATGCGCTCCACGTCCCAGTTCGAGGTGTAGCGTTCGATATAGTCCTGGTAGGAGTCGTAATTCACGAGCGTCTTCTCGAAGAGCGTCTTCACGAATTCGGGGTCTTCGGCGCTCTTGAACTTCGGCGGGACCTTCAGGTCGGTGTGCGACGGCCGCAGGTTCGAGAGCGTCCGCAGGATCATCATGACGATATAGGGCAGGTCGTCGTTCCAGAGAATCGACATCTCCTCGAGTGCGTCGTCCAGCGCCTCGCAACTTTGCAACTCCTTGAAGAAGTCCTCGACCAGCCGCCGGTCGTCGTCGAACGACCGTTCCTCGCGCTGCATGTATTCCTTTGTAGTAGTCGCTTTCGGTGAGCTGTCCGTAGAGCGTGCTGATCAGTTCGGGATACCGTGTCCAGCCCAGTTTGCGTGCGGCCGTGTGGTCGTTCACCGCGTCGCTGTTCGCGATGATGCGGATGACGCCGTTCTCGACGAATTTGGTGTTGGGATTCAGGTCTTCGAATGTCGGCAGTTTCTTCTGCTTGGCCAACTCCTGACGCTGCTGCGCATAGCGCGCGATCTCCACGGGGAGGGTCAGAATCTGGAAATAGAGGTCGTAGGCCTTATCTACGGATGCCATCAGCGTCTTTTCCGAGGCGATCATGTTGTCGGCTCCCGACTTGAGGTGGGCGAACAGCGCCTTGACGACCTTGGTGCGGAGTAATCTTCTGCTCAACATATCTTATAGAACGATTTTGCGGCTGCAAAGATAGTGCATGCCGGGCGGAAAAATCAAGCGAAAACCGATTTTTCCCCGCACGGGCGCTTTCCTGGCGGAGTTTTCGTCCCCGGAACCGAATAAATCCTTATCTTTGCATCCGTTATGGAACGAACGGAAGAGATACGGCCCTACGACGTCATCGTCGTGGGGGCGGGAGCCGCGGGCATGATGGCCGCGGGCACGGCGGCGCAGCGGGGCTGCCGCGTGCTGCTGCTCGAAAAAGATGGAGAAGTCGGGCCGCAAGGTCCGCATCACGGGAAAGGGGCGCTGCAACGTGACGAACGCCCGGCCGGCGGAGGAGTTCGCCGCGCAGGTGCGCACGAACGCCGCGTTTTTCGCCCCGGCCTTCGCCGCCTTCAACAACCGCGCGGCCATCCGTTTCTTCGAGCGGCAGGGCGTCCGGCTCGACATCGAGCGCGGCGAACGCGTCTTTCCCCACAGCGGCAAGGCGTGGGATATCGCCAACGCCCTGCTGGGCTTTTGCGTGGACAACGGGGTGAAGATTCTCTACGACACGCGCGTTACGGGGATTATGACCCTCGGCGGCCGGGTCTTCGGCGTGAAGTCCGCAGGTCATCGCCACGGGCGGCGTATCCTATCCGGCGACCGGTTCGACAGGCGACGGGTATGCGTTCGCCGCCGATCTGGGACATACGATCGAGCCGCTGCGGCCGTCGCTCACGCCGCTCGTCTCGTCCCATCCGCGGGTCCGTCAGCTCGACCGCCTGTTGCTGCGCAATGTCCGCGCGACGTTGTGGATCGACGACGCTCCCGTGCGCGAGGAGTTCGGCGAGCTGGGATTCTCGGAGCGCGGCATCGAGGGCGCCGTGGCGCTCCGCATGAGCCGCGATGCGGTGGATGCGCTCATCGGAGGCCGGAGGGTGAAGATCGTCGTCGATCTGAAGCCCGCGCTCACGGAGGAGGTGCTGCGCGACCGCATCGCCCGCGAGCCTGGCCGCGATGGAGCCGACGGAGTTTTTCGGCGAGTTGCTGCGCAAGCTGGTTCCCCGTTCGATGGTGCTGCCTCTGGCGCAGGAATTGGATATTCACTGAAGACATACGTTTCGAAGCCTCTCCGAGGCGGAGATCGTGCGGCTGATCCGCACGCTCAAGGGACTGACCTTCCCCGTGACGGATTACGCGCCCTTCGAATATGCCGTGACGACGGCCGGCGGCGTGCGCTGCGACGAGGTGAATCCCGAGACGATGGAGTCGCGCAAAGTCCGCGGGCTCTATTTCGCGGGCGAAGTGCTCGATCTCGATGCCAATACGGGCGGTTACAACCTTCAGATCGCCTTCTCGACGGGGCGGCTGGCCGGCATGCTGAAAAAGTGAGGCGGCGATGAAACCGGGCGGACATCCCATCGGACTGCGGCTGTCGGGCCGGATGGCCGAGCTGCGCAACCGGCTGTCGCGGGCGCGTTATTTCCGTGGCCACGGCGTGCATTCGCCGTTCGTCTATACTATCGTCCGGGAGGTATTCATGCGGCGCGAGCTGCTGCCGGGCGACCGGGCGCTTTACGGGGCGCTGCTGGAGGCGGGCGTCAGCCGCCGCCGGGCCGTGCAACTGCAGAACCTGGCGATCCATTGCGGCTATGCGACTTTCGGACTGGACCGGGCGGATGCGGAATTTTGCGTCGCCACACGCGGTCTGGGACGTCAGGAGACGCTCGGGCTCGTCCGGGAGGCTGCCGCTGCGGGGCGTACCGTGGCGGTGCTGGCGCCTTACGACGGCTGCGAGCGGCAGGCATTGTGCCGGCAGCTGGTCGCGGCGCACCGTTCGACATCGGTGGATAACCGCGGTTATCTGCTGCTGTTCCACAATTATTTACCGAAACAACATTTCCGGATATGAAAGTCTATACGAAAACAGGGGACAAGGGAATGACCTCGCTGATCGGCGGCGAACGGGTGTTCAAGACCGACGAGCGGGTCGAGGCGTACGGATCGGTGGACGAGCTGTCGGCTTTCGCGGCGCTGCTGACCGACCGCATCCGCGGGGATGCCGCGCTGGCGGCGTATGTGGAGGATCTGAACCGCATTCTCTCGCGGCTCATGTCGGTCGAGGCGCTGCTCGCCACGGGAGAGGCCGGAAGCGACAAGGTCTCCCCGCTGGCTCCCGAAGCGGTTTCGTGGCTTGAAAGCCGCATCGACACGATGCAGGCGGCCCTGAAGCCGATCGACAAGTTCACCGTGCCCGGCGGCGACACGGCCGTGTCGCTGTGCCATGTCTGCCGCACGGTCTGCCGCCGCGCCGAGCGGGCCGCGCTGCGCGCCGATGCGAAATACGGCGTGGATTCCACGGCGCTCGTTTGGCTCAACCGCCTGTCGGATTATTTTTATCTGCTGGGTCGTACGCTCACGGCGTATTACGACGTGCGGGAGACCCTGTGGATTCCCTGACGCGAATCCCGTTTCGGCCGCAGCATGTAGCGTCATCCGCGCCGGGTTTTCCCGTGCGCCAGGTTTCCCCGTGCACGGAAATCGGGCGCTTCGTTCTCTCGTCCCTCCCGTATCGACAGAAGCAGCCCCCGAAATCGGACTGCTTCTGTCAGATGGAATAACCCGTGAAGTATATCGGACGATCAATATTCTTCCTCGTTGAAGAAAAAATCGTCTTTGGAAGGGTAGTCGGGCCAGATATCTTCGATGGATTCGTAGATTTCGCCTTCGTCCTCTATCTCCTGCAAGTTCTCGAGCACTTCGAGCGGCGCTCCCCGACCGCACGGCGTAGTCGATCAGCTCTTCTTTCGTGGCAGGCCAGGGAGCATCTTCGAGTTTCGATGCCAGTTCAAGTGTCCAATACATAGTATAAAGTTTTTAAGTTTCGGTTTTTCAGTCGATTATGCTCGGAGGTCCTTGCTTCCTCCGGCAGGATCGACTTGCAAAAATATAAAAAAAACAATAAAAACAAAGAAAAAATGATGTGACATGAAATATTATACGTCAAGTGGTTTTTAATCAGTTTGTTGCGGTTTGTCGTGCGCTGTTGCCGGCTTGCGCGGAAAGCTCAGGCGGCCGGGTTTCGGGACGAAAATCGAAAAAAAGGAGCCGGAAGGTTGTTTCGAACTGAAATTTTGCCTAATTTTACTTCGTTCGCGTCTGTTCGCTGTCCGGCGGCCGTTGCGGTCGTCATCGGCTGGTTGCGAATCGAAAAATGCCGAAAATACTGAAAAGGCTTTCATGTTATGAAGAAAAACTGTTTTACCGCCGTCGTCTCTCTGCTGTGCGCTTCCGCGCTCTTCGCTGCGGACGGACCGCAGGGGACCCGCTGGCGGATCGCTCCGGATGGAAATCCGGCTATCGAATGGATCGTCCGGGAGGGCGATGCGCACCGGGACCACCTCGAAATGAGCGGTCTGCGGGTCTCTGTCGTAGTGCGTTACGGCGTGGACGCCGACGGCGGATTCCGGTTGAACCGCAATGTCGTCTGGCCGATGCTGCGCACCGTACCCAACAATACGCACGCCTCGCTGATGCGGCGTTTCGCGTGGGATGTTCCCGCGATGATCGAGGCCGACGGCGAGGAGTTGCGCGGGGAGCGCGTGCGGCGTATCCGGTTCGACGGGACGCTGACCGTCGAGAGCGACTGGGAGAGCGCCGGAGGACAGCCCCTTTCGCTGACCCGGGTGCTCTTTCCTTCGGTCGATGCCCCGGTCTATTGTGAGAAGTACGTGCTGAGGAACGGCGGTTCCGCTCCCGTCCTCGTCGAGATTCCCGCGGCGCGGTCGGTGATCCGTACCCGTGCGGACAAGGGCGTGGAGGGAAGCTACGAACTGGTCGCCGAAATCCGGGGAGACACGACCCTGACGCTCGCGCCGCAGGAGGAGGTCGCTTTCGGCGCCTTCTTCGGCGGACGGAAGGCCGGGGAGCGGCCCTCTTCGCTGGATATGGACACGGAACTCGCGGCGCGGCGCGGTCTGATCGCCCGTCTGCAGGAGGACCTGGTGCTCGACACGCCCGATCCGGTCGTCGATGCGATGTTCGCCTTTGCGAAAATCCGTGCGGCGGAGAGCATCTATGCCACGCGCGGCGGCCTGATGCACGGACCCGGCGGCGAACGCTACTATGCGGCGATCTGGGCCAACGACCAGGCCGAGTACATCAATCCCTTCTTTCCCTATCTGGGGTATGAGAACGGCAACCGTTCGGCGCTCTGCTCATTCGGGCACTTCGCCCGGTACATGAATCCCGGTTTCCGGCCCGTGCCGAGTTCGGTCATCGCCGAAGGGACCGGCATCTGGAACGGCGCCGGGGACCGCGGCGATGCGGCCATGATCGCCTACGGCGCTTCGCGCTATGCGCTGGCCCGCGGCGACAGGCGGGAGGCCGGGGAGCCTGTGGCCGCTCGTGGAGTGGTGTCTGGAATATTGCCGCCGGCAGTTGACGCCGGACGGGGTGGTGGCCTCCGATTCCGACGAGCTGGAGGGGCGTTTCCCCGCCGGCGACGCCAACCTCTGCACCTCCTCGCTCTACTACGACGCCCTGCTTTCGGCCTCCATGCTGGGGCGCGAGCTGCATAAGCCCGCCGCGCAGACCGCCGCCTACCGCCGCGAAGCCGCCGCCTTGCGCGAGGCCATCGAACGGCATTTCGGCGCCCGGGTCGAGGGCTTCGACACCTACCGCTACTATGAGGGGAACGACCGGCTCCGGGCATGGATCTGCATTCCCCTCACCGTCGGGATCGACACACGGAGCGAAGAGACCGTGCGGGCGCTCTTCTCCCCGGCCCTGTGGACCGAAAACGGGCTGCTGACCCAGTCGGGCGACAAGACCTTCTGGGACCGTGCGACCCTCTATGCCCTGCGCGGCGCCTATGCCTGCGGCGAGACCGGGAAGACCACCGACTACCTGTCGTTCTACTCCGCGCGGCGGTTGTTGGGCGACCACGTGCCCTATGCCATCGAGGCGTGGCCCGAAGGCGGACAGCGGCACCTTTCGGCCGAGAGCGGGCTTTACTGCCGGATTCTCACCGAGGGCGTCTTCGGCATCCGTCCGACCGGTCTGCGCTCCTTCGACCTCACGCCTCGCCTGCCCGCGAAGTGGGAGCGGATGAGCCTGAGGAATATCCGTGCGTTCGGTTCCTGCTTCGATGTCGAGGTGGCCCGTGCGGACAAGGGCCTGGAGGTCCGTGTCACGGCGGGCGACCGGGTGGTCTGCCGCAGGACGATCCGCGACGGACGTACCCTGCACGTCTCGCTCGACTGACCCTCTGCTGCGGACGATCTCCCGGTGCGTGCCTTGCGGGACATCCTCTTGGGGACGCTCCGGCCGTGAAGCCCCGTATTCCGGTTCGCCCCGTTCGCCGGACCGCTGCGCGGAGGGCGGACTGCTTTCCGGCGGCGTCCCCGGGCCCTTCTTAATTAAAATGGTTCGCCCCTGCCGCACATCGGATGCGGCAGGGGCGTATCGTATCCGTTCCGGAACTATTTCCGGGCGATGTAGAAGAGGTCGAAGCACCCTTCTCCGACGGGACCGATGCGGTAGTCGTCCATGCGGATCGACGTCGTGAGGTCGGTGTTGCGCGCGAGCAGCCGGCGGCGGTTGATGCGGTTGAGCAGATCGTAGGGGAGTTGCAGCAGGCGGCGCGGCAGGCGGTGCTGAAGGTCCAGCGGGTCGAAGCGCAGGAGGCGCTGCACGCTGCGGCGGTTTTCCTCGTAGTAGGCCATCGCCTTCGCGTTCCCGAAGACGCCGAGCGTCTCGACCGCAGCGAAACTTTCTCCGAGCAGCGTGCGCAGCTCTCCGGCCGTATATTCCCGCACGTGCCACGGGTTGCGCGTGAGCGACATCGGGGCATTGGGCGTGGTGACGATCAGTTGTCCGCCGGGCCTCAGCACGCGGTGAATCTCCCGCACGAACTCCCCGTCGCGGCGGATGTGCTCGATCACCTGGAACGTGATGACCCAGTCGAACGACGCATCGGCGAAAGGGAGGGAGGCACGACGGCCTGCCGGAATGCGACGTCCGTCCGTGCGAGCAGCTCCTGCGGCGGGATGTGCTTGTCGATGGTGGTGAAGCGGCGTGCGTGCGGCGCCACGACCTCGATGCCGTAGCCCGAGCCCGTGCCGATCTCGAGCACGTCGCCGGCTATGCGCTCCGCCGCCGCATGATAGGCCAGCAGCGAGCGCTGGAATACGAAGTTGTCCGAAGCCTCGCGCGAGACCCGTTCCGCCGTGTTGATCTTAGCCATTGTTCCGCAGTTTCATGCCCTCGGGCGTCGTCTCCGCCTCGCCGCTTTTGAGCAGCACGCCCAGCGACCGTTTGAAAACCTTCTTGCTCGTCCGCGTGAGCCGGGCGATCTCTTCGGGCGAGCTGTCGTCGTTCAGGGGCAGGAAGCCGCCGTTGTCGCGCAGCAGTTGCAGCAGCCTCCCCGGCCGTGTCCCGCACCTGTGCGTATCCGGTCTGCTGGAGGCTCACGTCGATCCGGTTGTCCCCGGTGATGCGGCGCACGTAGCCCGTCAGGCGGTCGCCCACGGCCACCGGGCGGAAAAAGCTGGTTGCGGTAGAGCATGCCCCAGGCGGTTCTCGACGATCACGCGGTAGCCGATCTCGCTCTCCGAGGCGACGAGCAGAGTCACCCGCTGCCGCTCGGCGACGGTGATCGGGTCGTTGTTCACGAAGCTCTTGAGCTTGGTCGTGGCCACGCAGCGGCCCGTGACGTTGTCCTCGTAGAGATAAACCACGTAGCTGTGCCCGATGAGGATGCCTCCCTGCTGGTTGCGGTTGGGCAGGAAGAGGTCCTTTCCGTGCAGTCCCCAGTCGAGGAACGCCCCGTGCGCCGTCTTGTCCACTACGCGCAGGTATCCCGCCTCGCCGACGCGCAGCAGCGGCTGTTCGGTCGTGGCCACCAGCCGGTCCTCCGAGTCGTGGTAAACGAAGACCTCCTTGCGGTCGCCGACCTTGTCCGCGAGCGACGTGTAGCGGTTCGGGAGCAGCACTTCGGCCTGTTCCTCGTCCGCGAGGTAGATTCCGTGTTTCGTCGTGCGGCTTACGGTGAGTGTCTGGGTGCGTCCGGCTTTGAGCATCTCGTTTGCTTTTTCGATTCGCTGCAAAAGTACGTTTTATTTCCTCCGAATCCAAACGTCCCGGCGGTCCGGGGAGTCCGGCCGGCCGGAAAGTTTGGCTTTTATGCGGAAAAACGCTATTTTTACACGGTCCGGCCGTGTCGTCCTTCCGGAAAGGCGTGTCCGGACGCAGCACGGAAAGCGTATGGAACTCAGAATCGCCGTTCTTCAGACCGACCCGGAGTGGGCGCAGCCCGCCCGGAACCTCGCGCGCGCCGGAGACCTCGTAGCCTCCTCGGGGGCCGATGTGGCGTTGCTGCCCGAGATGTTCGCCACGGGGTTCTGCACGGATCCGGCCGCCGTGGCCGAACCGGCGGAGGGCGGTGCGATCCTCGGCGCCATGCGCCGCTGGGCCGCACGGTGCGGCTGCGCCGTCGCCGGCAGCGTCGCCGTGGCCGCGCCGGAGGGTTTCCGCAACCGCATGTATTTCGTCGAGCCTTCGGGACGGACGACCCATTACGACAAGCGTCACCTCTTCTCGCCCGGCGGCGAGGCGCGCGGCTACCTTCCCGGCGAGCGCCGCGTCGTGGTCCGCTACCGGGCGTGCGCTTTCTGCTGCTCGTCTGCTATGACCTGCGCTTCCCGTCTGGAGCCGCTGTCGCGGGACTACGACGCCATCCTCTGCTGCGCTTCGTGGCCCGCGTCGCGCCGCGACGCGTGGCGGACGCTGCTGCGGGCCCGGGCGATCGAGAACCAATGCTTCGTCGCCGCCGCGAACCGCGTGGGATGCGATCCGGCGGCGCATTACGCGGGGGATTCCGCACTCGTCGATTTCCGGGGCCGGACCCTCGCCGAGGCCGGTGCGGAGGCGTGCACGCTGACGGGTGCGTTCGACCCGGCCGCAGCCGGGGAGTTCCGGGAGGCGTTTCCCGCCGGACGCGACGCCGACGAGTTCGTTCTCGGATAGCGGGGCTTTGTTTTTCCGCTCCGAATGTCGTATCTTTACGGCCCGATTCGCGCCCGGCGGCCGCGATCCGATGAAGCACGCCTCCGGGACGTCCTTTTGCCGAACGATGGAAGACACGATTAAGATATACGGCGCCCGGGTCCATAACCTCAAGAACGTGGACCTCGAGATTCCGCGCCGCAAGCTGGTGGTCATCACGGGCCTTTCGGGCTCGGGAAAATCTTCGCTGGCCTTCGATACGATCTATGCCGAGGGGCAGCGCCGCTACATGGAGACCCTTTCGACCTACGCCCGGCAGTTCGTCGGGACGATGGAGCGCCCCGACGTGGATAAGATCACGGGGTTGAGCCCCGTGGTGGCCATCGAACAGAAGACGACCAACAAGAATCCCCGCTCGACGGTGGGGACCGTCACCGAGATCAACGATTTCCTGCGTCTGCTCTACGCCCGCGCCTCGCGCGCCTATTCGCCCGTCACGGGCGAGGAGATGGTGCACTACACCGACGAGCGGATCGCCGAGCTGATCCTCTCGGGCTTCGCCGGGCGGCGCATCGCCGTCATGGCGCCCGTGGTGAAGGGGCCGCAAGGGCCACTACCGCGAGCCTGTTCGAGACCCTGGCCAGAAAGGGTTACATCTATGCGCGCATCGACGGCGAGATACGCGAAATCTCGGCCGGGATGCGACTGGACCGCTACAAGATCCATACGATCGACCTGGTGGTGGACCGGCTCGTCGTGGGCGGGGAGTCGGCCGAGCGGCTTATGACCTCGCTCCGCGAGGCCATGCGGCAGGGGCAAGGGCACGATGGCCGTCTATGACTACGGGACGGAGCAGCAGCGTTTCTATTCGCGCCACCTGATGTGTCCTTCGACGGGCATCGCTTTCGAGGACCCCGCGCCGCACACCTTCTCGTTCAACTCTCCGAAGGGCGCCTGTCCCCATTGCAACGGCCTGGGCGAGGAGGCGGTCTTCGACTTGGAGAAGATCGTCCCCGATCCGGGGCTGTCGCTGCGCGAAGGGGCCGTGGAGCCGCTGGGCAAGTACCGCAACAACCTGCTCTTCGCCATGCTGGAGATGCTGGGCCGCCGTTATGACTTCACGCTCGACGATCCCGTGTCGAGTTTCTCCGAAGAGGGGTTGAACGCCGTGCTGTACGGCGATTCGGAGCCGCTGACGGTCGATCTTTCGGAGTTCAGCTCCTCGGGCGGGCGGCAGTTCCTGCAGTGGGAGGGCGTCGCCGAGTACATCGGCCGCACGGAGGACGAGGACTCGAAGCGCGGCCAGAAGTGGCGCGACCAGTTCCTCATCTACCGCAAGTGCTCCGTCTGCGGCGGTTCGCGCCTGCGGAAGGAGGCCTTGCAGTTCCGCATCGACGGAAAGAATATCGCCGAAGTGTCGGCCATGTCGATCGCCGATTTTTCGGAGTGGGTGGCCGGTATCGGGGAGCGGATGACCGAGAAGGAGTGGCGTATCGCGCAGGAAGTCGTCAAGGAGATCCGCGAGCGGCTGCGCTTTCTGATGGACGTGGGGTTGGGCTACCTGTCGCTGTCGCGCTCGTCGCGTTCGCTTTCGGGCGGCGAGAGCCAGCGCATCCGGCTGGCCACGCAGATCGGTTCGAAGCTGGTCAATGTGCTCTACATTCTCGACGAGCCTTCGATCGGGCTGCACCAGCGCGACAACCGGCGGCTGATCCGCAGCCTCGAGGAGCTGCGCGACGCAGGCAACTCGGTGATCGTCGTCGAGCACGACGAGGACATGATGCGCGCCGCCGATTTCATCGTCGATGTCGGCCCCCGCGCGGGCCGCAGGGGCGGCGAAATCGTCGCCGCAGGCACTTTCGACGACATCCTGAAGTCGGGGACCGTCACGGCCGACTACCTGACGGGCCGGCGGCGGATCGAGATTCCCGCGCATCTGCGTCCCGGCACGGGCGGGCGCATCGTCCTCCGCGGTGCGCGGGGCAACAACCTCAAGAACGTCACGGTCGAGTTCCCGCTGGGAAAACTCGTCTGCGTCACCGGCGTGAGCGGTTCGGGCAAATCGACGCTCGTGAACGAGACGCTGCGGCCGATTCTCTCGAAGGCGCTCTACCGCTCCTTCGACCAGCCGCTCGAATACGATTCGGTCGAGGGCATCGAGCATATCGACAAAGCTCGTCGTCGTGGACCAGTCGCCCATCGGACGTTCTCCGCGGTCGAATCCGGCGACCTATTCGAACGTCTTCTCCGATATCCGCAAGCTGTTCGAGATGACCCCTGACGCCCAGATCCGCGGGTTCAAGGCGGGACGCTTCTCGTTCAACGTCAAGGGCGGACGCTGCGAGGAGTGCCGCGGTGCGGGCGTGCAGACGATCGAGATGAATTTCCTGCCGGACGTCTATGTGCGCTGCAAGGCGTGCGGCGGCCACCGTTACAACCGCGAGACGCTCGAGGTGAAGTACAAGGGAAAGAATATCGACGACGTGCTGAACATGACGGTCAATATGGCCGTGGAATTCTTCGAAAACATTCCCGCCATCCACCAGAAGTTGCGCGCGATTCAGGAGGTGGGGTTGGGCTATCTGACGCTCGGGCAGCCCTGTACGACCCTTTCCGGGCGGCGAAAGCCAGCGCATCAAGCTCGCCTCGGAGCTTTCGAAGCGCGACACGGGCCGCACGCTCTACATTCTGGACGAGCCGACCACGGGACTGCATTTCGAGGACATCCGCCTGCTGCTGGAGGTGCTCGACAAACTCGTGGACCGCGGCAACACGGTCATCGTCATCGAGCACAACCTCGACGTCATCAAGGTCGCCGACCATCTGATCGACATGGGCCCCGAGGGCGGGGCGGCCGGGGGCCGGATCGTCGCCTGCGGCACGCCGCACGAGGTGGCGCGCTGTCCGGAGAGCCATACGGGCCGATTTCTCGAAAAAATTAGGTCTTTAGCCTTCGCTGGCCCCGATTTTGCTTTCATAGCCGTAACAAATCTTATGTGCTATGAAAAACAGTCATCATCGTACTCGGGCTGCTGATGTGTGGGCGGCCGTCACCGTCATCGGACAGAAAAAGGTGCTCTCTCCGAAACAGGAGCGCCGCGAAGTGCGCGAGAAACGGCGTGCGGAGCGGATCGCCAACTACGAACAGTTCATGGATTCGCTCGTGCAGTCGCGCAACTTCCAGTTCAATCCGCAGTCGATGCAGCGCCAGCCGGCGGGGCCCCTGCGCCAGATCATGAACCCCGAGTTCAGCCTCGGCATCTGGGACGGCACGGCCGACATCTGCCTGCCTTATATAAAAGGGTATGTGGCTCCCTACTACGTCACGATCATCAACTACACGGTTTCCGATCTGCAGGGCTACACCACCGAACAGACCCAGGAGGGGTGGATGGTCAGCTTCTCGACCTCGCTCTTCTCGGCCTCGACCTATACCTTCACCCTCGAGATCTTCTCGCGCACGGGCGGGGCGAACCTGACGATCACCAATCCGTGGTACAACCCCGTGCAATATACGGGCACGATTTCGCAGTTCTATTAGCGGACTGTGCTTTCCGCGGCGACCGCGGACCCTCCTTCGGCGACCGTTTCCGGCAGCCATGCGGCCGGGAGCGGTCCGTCCGTTTTCCGGCGGGCGGTTATTCCCGGTAGATGAGCGCTACGGCCGAGACCGAGACGCCCTCTTCGCGGCCCTCGAAGCCGAGCCGCTCGGTCGTGGTGGCCTTGACCGACACGCGGTCCGTCTCCACGCCCATCGCTTCGGCCATCGCCGCGCGCATGGCGTCGATGTGGGGACGCAGTTTGGGTCGCTGCATCCGGATCGTGCAGTCGACGTTGCCGATCTCGTATCCCTCGCGGCGCAGCAGTTCCGCCACGCGGCGCAGCAGGATTTTCGAGTCGATGCCCTTGTAGTCGTCCGATGTGTCGGGGAAATGCAGCCCGATGTCGCCCAGCGCGGCGGCGCCCAGCAGTGCGTCGCAGAGGGCGTGGATCACCACGTCGCCGTCCGAGTGGGCGACGCACCCCTTCGTGTGGGGGGAATCTCGACCCCGCCCAACACCAGATGCAGCCCCTCTTCGAGGGCGTGCACGTCGTATCCGTGTCCTATTCTGAAATCCATGTGTCGGAGGTTTTTCGCACCGCCGGCGTGCCCGCGCGTCCTCTCTTCCGGGAACGTCGGACCGCACCGGGCGGCTTTTTCTTGACATACAAAGATAACGCTCTCCCGCCTTTTTGCCAAGTCCGCCGGAAATTTTCCGTCCGGATTTTGCCGTTTGTGTTTTATTTTCGTATCTTTAGGTGCGATTCGCTTCCGGATCGGCGGAAAAACGAACCTTAAACTTTCGAAATATTATGAACACGACGCTCAATCCCGACCCGCTGGTGCGCTTTCTCGGAAAGCCCCGGGCAGCTTTCACCCGTTCGGACATCGTCCGGTATGTCCGGGAGAACGGAATCGAAATGATCAACCTGCGTTATCCGGGGGCCGACGGCCGCCTGAAGACGCTCAACTTCGTCATCAACGACGAGGATTACCTGGAGAGCATCCTCACGTGCGGCGAACGCGTGGACGGGTCGAGCCTCTTTCCCTACATCGAGGCCGGGGCGAGCGACCTGTACGTCGTGCCGCGCTACCGCACGGCGTTCCGCAATCCCTTCGGCGGGATTCCCGCCGTGGACATCCTGTGCAGCTACTACACGAAGGACGGCGAACCGCTCGACATGGCTCCCGAGCAGACCCTCCGCCGTGCGCACGAGGAGCTGCGGCGCGCGACCGGGCTGGACTTTCACGTGATGGGCGAGCTGGAGTTCTACGTCGTCTCGCCGAAACAGGATCTTTTTCTGGCCGCCGACCAGCGGGGCTACCACGAATCGACGCCCTTCAACAAGGGCGCCGCGTTCCGTGCGCAGGCCATGAAATACATCGCCCAGGCGGGCGGCGAGATCAAGTACGGTCACTCCGAGGTGGGGAACTTCACGCAGGGCGACCGCATGTACGAGCAGAACGAGATAGAATTCCTTCCCACGGACCTCGAGTCCGCCGCCGATCAGCTCGTGGTGGCCAAATGGATCATCCGCACGCTGGCCTGCGAGTACGGCGTGGACGTGACGTTCGCGCCGAAGATCACTGCGGGCAAGGCCGGCAGCGGTCTGCATGTCCACACGCGTCTGATGCGCGGGGAGCGCAACGCGATGGTGGGGCCGGACGGCTCGCTGTCGGACGAGGCTCTGAAAGCCATCGCGGGCTACCTCTGGCTGGCTCCTTCGCTGACCGCCTTCGGCAACACCAATCCCACCTCCTACTTCCGGCTCGTTCCGCATCAGGAGGCGCCCACGAATATCTGCTGGGGCGACCGCAACCGCTCGGTGCTCGTGCGCGTGCCGCTGGGCTGGAGCGCAGGGGCGGGCCGCATGGCCTGCGACGCCAATCCGCTGGAGCGGCCCGCGACGCCGGACGTGAACCTCAAGCAGACCGTCGAGTTCCGCTGTCCCGACGGCTCGGCCGACATCTACCTGCTGCTGGCCGGACTGGCCGTCGCTGCGCGCCACGGCTTCGAGATGGAGAACGGCACGCAGTACGCCCGCGACCGCTATGTGGACGTCAATATCTTCGACGAGCGGCATCGGGAGGTGCTGGCGCGGCTGAACCGGCTTCCCGCCTCGTGCGAGGAGTCGGCGCGGCGGCTGGAGGAGCACCGGGCCGTTTACGAGCGCCACGGCGTCTTCTCGCCGCGCCTGATCGACGGACTCGTCGCACGCCTCGCGGCTTTCCGAGACGCCGACCTGCGGCGGGAGCTGGCCGGGGACGAAGAGAAGGTCCGCAAGCTGGTCGAAACCTATTTTTATTGCGGCTGACCGCAGTTTTTCCGTCCGAAATCCGTACCTTTACGGGTGGAATCCCGGGACTGTCCCGGCTTTCCGCCCGATGGGGCGTATCCGTACGTGCGGTGCGTTTCCGGATCGCCGGCCGGGCGTCCCGTTTTGCTGCGCTTTCGTTGCGAAAGCCTCCGCCCGGGGCGGGGATTCAGGGCCGAGTCGGACTTGTGCGTGCCGTCGCGGGCGGCGAATCGCGGCTGTCCGGATTCGCACGGCGGCGTAAGGGCGTTGCATAGATTGAGGAAAATAAGTGTAACTCTAACATTTTTATAGTATGTCAGCAATCACCTCGCTGGAACCCCGCATCGTCTGGGAGCAGTTCGATGCCATCACGCGGGTTCCGCGCCCTTCGAAGAAAAAGAGGGCAGGATCATCGAATTTCTCGTCGCGTTCGCCGAGAAGCACGGCATCGAATACAGTAAGGACGCCACGGGCAACGTCGTGATGCGCAAGCCCGCCACCCCGGGTTACGAGGACCGTCCGGGCGTGATCCTGCAATCGCACATGGACATGGTCTGCGAGAAGCGTTCGGATGTCGAGTTCGACTTCGAACGCGACGCCATCCGCACGCGCATCGACGGCGGGTGGGTGAAGGCCGAAGGAACGACGCTCGGCGCCGACTGCGGCATCGGCATGGCCGCCGCATTGGCCGTGCTGCTCGACCCCGCGGCGCAGCACGGGCCGCTGGAGGCACTCTTCACCGTCGATGAGGAGACGGGGCTCACCGGAGCCTTCGGACTGGGGGAGGGATGCTCACGGGCAAATACCTTCTGAACCTCGATTCGGAGGACGAGGGCGAACTCTTTATCGGCTGCGCCGGCGGCATCGACACCCTCGCCACGTTCCGTTACACGGCCGGGGCGGCACCTGCCGACTACGCCTATTTCCGCGTCGGGGTCTCGGGATTGCAGGGCGGCCATTCGGGCGACGACATCGAGAAGGGCCGCGTCAATTCGAACAAGGTCGTGGCGCGTTTCCTGTGGGCCGCGATGCAGGAGTTCGACCTGCGGCTGAGCCGTTTCGACGGCGGCAACCTGCGCAACGCCATTCCGCGCGAGGCGTTCGCCGTCTTCGGCGTGCCGGCCGGCCGCAAAGCCGGGTTCGCCGCCTTCTGCGAGCGGTTCGCCGCCGACCTCGGAGCCGAATTCCGCCTGCGCGAGCCGTCGTTTATGATCGACTTTTCGGAGACGGAGCGCCCCGCGTCGGTCATCGACGCCGCGACGCAGCGGGGGCTGGTCTATGCGCTCGCGGGCGTGCCGAACGGCGTCGTGGAAATGTCGTTCGCCGTGCCGGGGCTGGTCGAGACCTCCACGAATCTCGCCTCGGTGAAGTTCGAGGGCGAGGACCGCATCGTCGTCACCTCGTCGCAGCGTTCCTCGGTCGAGAGCGCCAAGCTCTGTGTCATGCGGAGCGTCGAGGCGGTCTTCGCGCTGGCCGGGGCCGAGGTCGTCCATTCGGACGGCTATCCGGGCTGGGAGCCCGACCCCGCGTCGCACCTGCTGGAGGTGACCGCCGGCGCCTACGAACGGCTGTTCGGCACGAAGCCCAGGGTCCGTGCGATCCACGCCGGGCTGGAATGCGGGCTTTTCCTCGAAAATATCCCCGTCTGGAAATGGTCTCCTTCGGCCCGACGCTGCGCGGCGTGCATTCGCCCGACGAGCGGCTGGAAATCGCCACGGTCCCCAGGTTTTGGGAGCTGCTGCTGGAGACGCTGCGTAGCCTCTGATCCGGCGGCATTCCGTTCGGAGCGGCGTGCGACAAACCGTTTGTCGCACGCCGCTTTCGCGTTTGGCACTCCCGGAATTTTTGCTATATTTGTAGTGCAAAAGGACCTGATCGTATGCCGAAAAGTCTCTTCTGCCTCGTCGTTTTCCTGCTGTCGGGCGGAACGGCTGCGGCACAGTATCCCGACGACGAGTACTATCCCTATGCCGAACGCGAGGAGCGGCGGGAACTGCTCGTGACCGATTCGACCCTTTTCTACCGTGCCGTCCAGTCCGCCGCCGACCTCTACGGCGAGCAGACGGACTTCAACCTGCCGCAGGTGGCCTTCAAGCGCCGCGGGCTGGAACGCCGCGCCGGGCGTATCTCCTTCGCGGGCATGGACCTGTCGTACCGTTATCTTCCGGCCTTGCGGCTGCTGGGCGCGGAGGAGATCCGTTACGCCGGACTCGTGCCGCCGCCCGGCGAGTCGGGCGGTGCGGGCGGCGTCCGTCTCGTCGGCTTTTCCGCCGGGGAGCCGTTGCAGCCCTTTCTGGCGTCGGTGCGGCTGACCGACCGCAATTACCTCGCGGGGGCGAAGGTCGCCGCCTCGGCGCATCTGGGGCGGGGGTGGCGCGCCTCGCTGGCGCTGGATGCCCGCACGGGACGCGACATGCATGTCGAGGGCGTCTTCACCAATGCCCTGACCGTCGGACTGCGGCTCTTCCGCCGTTTCGGCGGGGAGCACGCCTTGTCGCTGGTCTGCATCGTCCCGCCCTCGGTGCGGGGCACGCGTCTTTCCTCCTCGGAGGAGGCTTTCACGCTGACGGGCGACCGGCTCTACAATCCGGCGTGGGGCTATCAGGACGGGCGGGTGCGCAATTCGCGCGTGCGGCGCGAGACGCTGCCGCTCCTCGTCGCCGACTACGCCGTGCCGCTCTCGGAGGCGGCCTCGCTCTCGCTCCGCCTCGGGGCCGAAGCGGGCGTCGCGCGTTACAGCATGCTCGACTGGTACGACGCCCGCACCCCGATGCCCGACAACTACCGTTACCTGCCGAGCTACACGGACGATCTCGAAACCGAGCGGGCGTGGCTCACGCGCGACCCGCGCTATACGCAGATCGACTGGGACGAGCTGATTCGCCGCAACCGGATGCAGGGAGGTCATGCGGTCTATGCGCTCGACGACCGGGTGGAGCGGCCCGTGCGTCTCTGCCTCGACGCCGCCTTTTCGGTCCGCACGGATTCCCGCCTGACGCTCCGCTGCGGGGTGTCGCTGCGCAGCGACCGAACCCGTTTCTACCGGCAGATGCGCGACCTGCTCGGGGCCGGTTACGTGACGGATATCGACCGCTACCTGGTGGACGACGACACGTACAGCAACCTGCTCCAGAACGATCTGCGCCATCCCGACCGCACGATCCGCGAGGGCGACCGCTTTGGTTACGACTATGCGATCCGTTCGCGCGAAATCCGGGCGCGGTTCTGCGCCGAATACCGCTCCGACCGTTTCCGCTTCGATCTCTGCGCCGAGCTGGGCGCCGCCGCCGTCCGGCGGCGGGGTTCTACGAGAAGGGAGCTCTTCCCCGGGGCGCTCTCCTACGGACCTTCGCGCACGGTCCGTTTCGCCCCGTGGCGGCTGAAGGCGCTCGCCGGCTGGTCCTTCTCCCCGCGCAGCTACCTCGAGGCCGCCGTCATGGCCGGAGCCGAACCGCCGCTCTCCGAAGCGCTTTTCTATCAGCCTTCCTACAACAATCGCATCGTCGATGATCCGTCGCCCGAGCGCACCTTCGCCGCCGAAGCGTCGTGGCGCCGCACGGGGCCTTCGCTCGACATGCGCATTACGGCCTTCGCCGTCGCCGTGTTCGACGGTCTGGAGACACGGCGCTATTACGACGATCTGGCGGTGCTCTTCTGCGACATGTCCGTTGCGGGGATCGGCCGTCTCTGCCTGGGGATCGAGGCTGCCGCCGAGGTGCGCCTTTCCTACCGCTGGAGCCTTGCGCTGGCCGCTTCGGCGGGCCGCTACCGCCATATCCGCGATCCGCTCCTCACGGTCCTCTCCGACGTGGACAACACGGCGGTTCTGACGCACGCCGCAGGGCGTATGGCCGGCTGCGCGGTGGGCGGAACGCCCCAGACCGCGGCCACGGCCGGGGTTTCCTACTTCGGTCCGAAAGGGTGGGGCGGCCGTCTGTCGGCAGGCTATGCCGGCGGACGCTACGTCGAGCCGATGCCTCTCCGCCGCACGGACCGCATCGCCGGACAGGCCGCGCTCACGCCCGAGGCGTTCGACGCCTTCACCCGTCAGGAACGCCTCGCCGACGCCTTCACGCTCGATGCGTCGTTGTTCAGAACCTTCTATTTCGACCGTTCGCGGCTGACCGCTTCGCTGCTGCTGCGCAACCTCACGGGCGGGCGGGACACGGTTTACAACGGCTACGAGTCGTTGCGCGTGCGGCGCATCCGTCTGGGCGGCGTGCCGGGCGTGAAGCCGGCCAAGGTCTTCGTCATCGGCGCGGGCGTGGTCGGTACGGCAGCGGCGCGCACGGCGGCCGGAACGGGTGCCGACGTCACGATCTGCGACGTCTCGCTGCGGCGGCTTACCTATCTGGCGGACGTGATGCCCCGCAACGTCAAGACGCTCATGTCCTCGGAATACAACATCCGCGAGGAGCTCAGACACGCCGATCTGGTGGTCGGGTCGGTGCTGATTCCGGGTGCCAAGGCGCCGAAGCTGGTGACGCGCGACCCAGCGCC
>VOFF01000163.1_pt1 | contig 36001 bp, 56 predicted proteins | sample 5384061 | NCBI WGS metagenome assembly VOFF01 (sample SAMN12384725, study PRJNA508395) | human gut metagenome | isolation source: healthy gut E | host: Homo sapiens | reverse complement strand
GGCTCTTGGACAGCACGGTGTAAACATTGTACAGTTCACAAGGAGTTCAATGCTAGAACAGCTGACAAGGGAGATCTGATCATTCCGGTAGTCATCACTGTATACGCTGACAGAAGCTTCAGCTTCATAACAAAGACTCCGCCGGCAGCTGTTCTTCTTAAGAAAGCAGCAAACATCAAATCAGGTTCCGGCGTACCGAACAAGACTAAGGTAGCAAAAGTAACAAAGGCTCAGATTCAGGAAATCGCTGAACTGAAAATGAAAGACCTGAATGCAGCATCCCTTGAAGCTGCTATGAGCATGATCTCTGGTACTGCAAGAAGTATGGGAATCGAAGTCGTAGACTAATAAATACCGAAGATTAAGTTCGGGGTTCCCGTAGAAAAAGTGAAATTTTCAAGTGGGAGGGCTTTTCCCCGCAAATACCACAGGAGGTTATAGAAATGAAACGAGGAAAGAAATATGTGGAAGCTGCGAAAGCAGTAGACCGCGCAACATTATATGATGCACCTGAGGCTATCAGCCTTGTAAAGAAATCAGCTGTAGCTAAATTCGACGAAACTATCGAAGTTCACATCCGTACAGGCTGCGATGGACGTCATGCAGATCAGCAGATCCGTGGAGCAGTAGTTCTGCCTCATGGAACTGGTAAAAAAGTTCGTGTATTAGTATTCGCAAAAGACGCTAAGGCTGAAGAGGCTAAGGCAGCTGGTGCAGAATACGTAGGAGCTGAGGATCTTATTCCGAAGATCAGAACGAGGGATGGTTGACTTTGACGTTGTAGTTGCAACTCCAGATATGATGGGCGTTGTAGGTCGTCTTGGTCGTGTACTTGGACCGAAAGGTTTAATGCCAAACCCGAAAGCTGGTACAGTAACAATGGACGTAACTAAAGCTGTTCACGATATCAAAGCAGGTAAGATTGAAAGATTTTTGGTCAGCGTCATGGCAGCCTGTAGGAAAGGATCTTGAAAATATAAAAGTGAATGTCACCACGGTACTGCTTATACCAGGATGATGGCAGATTACAGCGGTATTCATTCTGAGGTTAGGTATTATGTACCCCTGGGACAGTCTTATGAGGTGTGGAGCCTTTGTGTGGAGAACTGTTCTGATAAGGAAAGAGAAATTAATGTAACCGGATATGCGGAATTTACCAACAACAGCAACTATGAGCAGGATCAGGTAAATCTGCAGTATTCCCAGTATATTACCAAAACTGTTTTCAGAGGAAACCGTGTACGCCAGATGATCCATGCAAATCTGGATCGTCTTGATGAAGGGGAAAAGGTAGATAACAAAGATGTGACAAATCGGTTCCTGGGTCTGGCCGGCGTGCCAGTGGATTCCTGGTGCGGTGAAAAAAAGCATTTCTGGGGAGATATCACGGTTATGGAAACCCGGTAGGAGTAATTGACGGCAAGCTTAATTGTGAGGGAAATTATAATGAAAACAGCTGTGGTGCATTGACAGCAGTGTTAAAGCTTGCCCCGGGAGAAAAGAAAGAGATGGCTTTTCTTGTAGGTATGAAAAAAAATGACGAGGCAGAAGCGATTGTTGCGCGTTATGACCAAAATTGCCAGCAGGTTTGCGAAAGGGAACTGGAAGAACTGATCAGTTACTGGCATGGACAGCTTTCACATTTTCAGATAAAAACTCAAGTAATGAATTTAATACCATGATCAACACATGGAACGCTTACAACTGTTTTATGACTTTTATCTGGTCCAGAGCAGCATCCTTTACTTACTGCGGTCTGCGCAATGGATATGGATACCGCGACACTGTGCAGGATATTCAGGGCGTGATCCATCTGGCACCTGAAATGGCAGCGGATAAGATCCGTTTTATGTTGTCTGCCCAGGTAGATAATGGTGGTGGTCTGCCTCTTGTTAAATTCACCCACAATCCAGGACATGAGGATACGCCGGACGATGCTTCTTATGTACAGGAAACAGGGCATCCGGCATATCGTGCTGACGATGCTCTATGGCTTTTTCCAACTGTATATAAGTATGTGTCAGAGACAGGAAATGTAGATTTTATTGATGAGGTAATCCCATTTGCCAATAAAGATGAAGGAACAGTATATGAGCATCTGAAACGTGCGATCCAGTTCTCGATGGAACATCTTGGAAAACATGGAATGCCGGCGGGACTTTATGCAGATTGGAACGACTGCCTGAGGCTTGGAAAAAGATGGAGAATCTACTTTTGTAGCTTTGCAGTTTTATTATGCAATGACCATTTTGAAGGAGTTTGCGGCTTACGAAAAAAGATGAAGAATATATCTCATATCTGGAAAAAAAGCCAGGAAAAGCTTGGGAAACTGATTGAAAAGCTTTGCTGGAATGAAGACCGGTTTATCCGCGGTTTTACAGAAGCAGGAGAAATAATCGGACAGCGTACAGATCCGGAAGCAAATATGTGGCTGAATCCCCAAAGCTGGGCTGTGATCAGTGGGCTTGCAACAAAGGAGCAGTCAGAACTGGCACTTGAGCAGGTTTATGAAAGACTGAATACAGAGTATGGTGCTATTCTTATGGATCCCCCATATCACGCACATGCTTTTGACGGTGCACTGGCTGTAATTTATAATGCAGGAACAAAAAAAAAAAAATGCAGGAATTTTTTTTCTCAGTCACAGGGATGGATCATTTTGGCAGAAGCATTAATGGGACATGGAGAAAGAGCATTTGGCTACTTTATGGAAAATGCTCCGGCTGCACAGAATGATAAGGCGGAGATCCGCAGGCTTGAGCCATATTGCTATGGTCAGTTTACAGAGGGGAAAAGCAAGTCCGAATTTTGGCCGTTCTCATGTACACTGGCTTACTGGAACTGCGTCTACTGTTATGGTAGGATGTGTGGAAGGTATTCTTGGAATGCGTCCTCGATTTCTATGGTCTTCGTATCGCACCGTCCATACCGAAAGAATGGGATGGATTTGAAGTCGAAAAAGATTTCCGCGGCTGTCACCTGCACATTAAAGTGCAAAATCCGGGACATGCAGAGAGTGGATTTAAGAAACTTACTGTAAACGGTGAAGAGTTAAAAGATAATTATATTCCACAGGAGAAGCTGACTGCTGAAACTGAGGTTGAATTGTATCTGTCGTAAAAATTTAGTAGGCCTGGTGGGTGGACGCAGGCAGAAAGCGAGAAACATTGATGAAACATATAGAATTTCAGGATAAAAACGGAAGCTTTATTATACATGATCCGGAAAATTATAGCGGTCTGTATCTGCCTATGGCGGGAGAAAAAGGACTGAAATCCAGTATCACCCCTAATCTGGGAGGTGACAGCAAAACGGATCAGAATCATTTCCTTCTTGAGCCTGTAAGTATTGAAAACCTGCATAACAACCGAAATACCAGAAATTTCTGGTGTCAGGTATATAAAAGCACAGAGCATGTGATACTGCTCTGTCTGGAGCAGATCCGGAAGCTGCTGGGCTGTTGGTCTGTCTGTGGAAATTCTGCAGAACAGGAATTTCAGAAATTTACTGATAAGCAGGACGAAAGCACACTGGAAGCTGGTTTTATGTGGCAGAAGATTTCCCGAAAATCACAAAAATATGGTCTTCAGGCAGAAGTAACATCTTTTGTTACAATTTCTGGGGACATGGAAGTAGAATATGTGGAAATCACAAATATTTCCGAAAAAAGTGGAAATTGTGCCAACAGGTGCAATTCCGGTATATGGAAGAAGTGCAGATAATCTTCGAGATCACCGCCATGTTACCTCCCTTCTCCACCGAATTCGGACCACCGATTATGGTGTGGAAGTAACCCCGGTTTTGTCCTTTGACGAGCAGGGGACATCAGAAAAATAATACTACATATTTTGTATACGGTTCAGATGAAAACGGAGAGAAGCCGGAGTCATTTTATCCTACGGTGGAGGAGTTTATAGGAGAAGGAGGAACCTTTCTGAATCCAGAGGCAGTAAGAATTAATAAGCCCGGAAAACCCTCTGGAACAGAACTTCAGAAAAAAGAGGTTGTTGGAGGCATCCGATTCAGCCGGAAAACACTGAAACCAAGGGAAACAGCTGGTTATATTTTACTATGTGGGATTGCAGATGCCGGTGAGCAGCAGTTCCCAAGAAAGGAAAATACAGATAAAAAAGGCAATAGATCCGGCAAAAAACTTCTAAATGGATAGAGTCGTTGACTTCTGGCTGCAGGACCCGCTCCCAGGTACGGAATATGCTGGAAGACGTAAAAGAACACTGGATTCGGAAGGTTAATGTAGCGTTTGAAACTGGAAGCGAAGATGCGGATAATTATCTGAAATGGATCTGTTTCCAGCCAATCCTCAGAAGAATTTATGGATGTTCTTTTCTCCCCCCTATCATGATTATGGAAAAGGGGGGACGCGGGCTGGCGCGATTTATGGCAGGATTGCCTTGCTTGTTGATCATGGAGCCATCTGAGGTAAGACAGATGATCATTGATAATTATGGAGGTGTTCGTATTGATGGAACAAATGCCACAATTATAGGAAGTGGTCGGGGAGAATTTATTGCAGACAGGAATAATATTACCCGTGTATGGATGGATCATAGCTTTTGGCCGTTTGTAACTACGAAGCTTTATTTGGATCAGACCGGGGATCTTGATGTTTTATTTGAGAAGATTCCATATTTTAAGGATCTTCAGTCAAAACGCGGAACAGCTCATGATGAAGAATGGAACAGCAGTTATGGTAATTTACAGAAAACAGATGCTAATGAAATATATCATGGAACTGTTCTGAACATATTCTTCTTCAAAATCTGTGCGCATTTTTTTGATGTGGGAGATCATAATGAAATGTGTCTGCATGGAGCAGACTGAATGATGCCTTAGACATGGCCTGGGAAAAAGGTGAGAGTGTGGCCTTTACCTGTGCTTATGCCGGAAATTTGAAGGATATCGCTTATGTGCTTAGAGAAATAGAGAGTGTTCAGGGGAATTAACAGGATTGAGCTTGCAGAAGAAATGGAATGTCTGTTTGCCTGTGGAAAAACAGTTATATGAAAACCCCGAGAAAAAAACAGAAGGTTTTGAAGCAATATACTGATTTGAGTGCCCATAATCTCAGTGGAAATAAAGTAGTGCTTTCTCTGAAAATGGTATGCAGCAATCTGGAAGAAAAAAGCAGACTGGCTCGTGGAAAATATTCGGAAAAATGAATGGATCCAGGATGGGGATAAAGGCTGGTTTAATGGATATTATGATAATCATGGAAGAAAAAGTAGAATATAGCGCGGTTTCAGATGAAACCGACAATAAAGCCGGTGCAGAGTGTAACACCCGAATGATGCTTACCGGACAGGTATTTGCTGTCATGAGTGGTACCGCTACAGAGGAACAGATCCAGGCAATCTGCAGGAGTGCAGATGCATATCTGTATGACAGGAAAGCCGGCGGCTACCGCCTGAATACAGATTTCAAAGAGGAAAAATTTGACCTGGGAAGAATGTTTGGATTTGCATATGGAGAAAAGGAAAATGGTGCCGTCTTTTCCCATATGGCAGTTATGTATGCCAATGCATTGTACAAAACCGGTCACGCCAAAGAAGGATACAAAGTTCTTCAGACTCTGCTTGATACTGCAATGGATTTTGAACGCAGCAAAATGTACCCGGGAATCCCGGAATATTTCGATAATCAGGGAAGAGGCTTATACGCATATCTGACCGGAGCTGCAAGTCGGTATATGCTGACCATGATAACAGAAGTTTTTGGAGTAAAAAGGCCACCGGGCGATATGGTGATAGCACCTGCACTTATGCCCGAGCAGTACGATCGGGAAGGAAAAGCTTCCTTTGAAAATAGAATTTGCCGGAAGAAAATTTTCCATTCATATTTTTAACAGGGAGAAAAAAAGAATGGAATAAAGTGCAGATAAAAGAAGCCTTTTGTGATGGTACTTTGCTGTCGGCAGAAGGCGGCAGGCAGGCTCGCCCCTGAAGCGCTCTGAAATAGAAAAACTGACTTTGGAAAAGTACATGAAATTAATATTATTTTGAACTAATCTGGATAAAGAATTAGAAAAATGACCAGATATTCGGAATAACAATGCATAAATAAAGGTTATTGCTGAATATCCGGTCTTTTATGTAAGGCGGAGAATTATGCATTGCAGGAGCCTTTACGTGCTAGAGCCTGTTTGAAAAATCATTCCTGCAATCTGCACGCCCCACTTTGCTGTATATTTTGCCCGAATTCAGTTGCCGTAGCCCGCTACGGCGCCTTCATCCGGACAAAATCTTCCACAAATTGTGACGCACATCATGCAGAAAGCTTTTTTCAAACACGCTCTAGGTCAGCTTACCACATGGATTTATAATACCTATCCCCTGTATTTTTTGGAGTCAGACCAGTGAAATTTTCGAATACCGAATAAAGTGACTCTGGGAAGAGAAGGATAGGTAATTGGCGATGTCAACTACTGCTTTGTCCGAGTAGCGAAGAAGATGTGTGGCTTTTTCTATTTTTTTTCTCCCCCTTATGTAGTCACTGATGGAAATTCCAAGATTCTGTTTGAATACTCTGGACAGATAATTCTGGGAAAGACCGGTGTGGCAGGCAAGGTCTTCTATGGTGATACGGTCCTTTATATGAGCATAGATGTAATCAATGCATTGCATAACTGGCTTGGAAAGTACGGATAATTTTTTTTTCTGGAGGATCATTTTTCCGGTAAAATCCTTTGCCATAGTGTGGTGAAGGTCTGCAATCTGTCGCAGGAAGTGCAGGAATCCATTTTTAAAATGTAAAAGTCACTAAGCCGATAGGCCTGCTCTGCCTCCATCCCTCCGTCAATGCAATATCTGGTAAGCATCGCAGCTGTAACCACAAAGTGGTATTTCAGATTCGTGACAGGGTTTCTGGAAAGGACTCCGGTTCCCTCCAGATTCGTAAAAAGAATCTGCATTACAGTTCTGTATGACAGTTTCCATATCTCCGGTTTTTACTGCCGTATAAAAGGAATATTCAACAGAAGGCGGCCTGTGCTTGGATTCAGTTTCGTTTTCTTCAAATTCTGTGTTGTACCAGTCTTTTGATATTGCCATGTAATCCCCTCCAAAACAAAAAAATGTGTCATTTTTTATATTATGACATGAATCTGATATTTTGTTAAGAGAAATAATATAATGTCAAAAATAAAAATGGTATATTTATTGCAATCAAAGAGATACAGCATTAAGAAAATGCTCAAAAAAGGAGGATCTTTTATATGAAGAAGAGAGAGCAGTATCTATGTTACTTACAGCTGTTATGGCAGTTACCGGTATGGCTGCAACAGCAACCGTAGCACATGCAGAAGGAGAAGAGGGAAAGGTTATTAACATCTATTCCTGGAATGATGAGTTCCGTACACGTCTGGAGGCTATTTATCCAGAAGTTGAGTCCACTTCCAGCGATGGAACTGTTACAACCTTAAAAAAGACGGAACTGAGATCCATTGGATCATCAACCCAAACCAGGATGGTGTATATCAGCAGAAACTGGATGAAGCTCTTATGAATCAGGCTGATGCATCAGCAGATGATAAGGTAGATATCTTCTTATCAGAAACAGATTATGTATACAAATATACAGACAAAGATGCAGATGTGGCAATGCCTCTGACAGATCTTGGAATTGATCCTGACAAAGATCTTGCAGACCAGTATGACTTTACAAAAACAACTGCATCTGATGCAGATGGAGTACAGAGAGGATCTACATGGCAGTGCTGCCCTGGACTTCTTGTATATCGTCGTGATATTGCCAAAGAAGTTTTTGGAACAGATGATCCGACAGAAGTAGGCGAGAAAGTAAAAAGACTGGGATACAATGAAAGAGACTGCTGCTCAACTGAAGGAGAAAGGTTACTACACATTTTCTTCTTATGCAGACACCTTCCGTTTATATGGAAACAGCATCGCACAGTCCTGGGTACAGCCTGGTGAGACAACCATTACAGTTGACCAGAAGATTATGGATTGGGTAAATGATTCAAAAGAGTGGCTGGATGCAGGTTTCCTTAACCCTACTGTAAAAGGACAGTGGAACGATGACTGGAACAAAGCTATGGGCTCCCAGTCAAAAGTATTTGCATTCCTGTTTCCGGCATGGGGAATCGACTTTACATTAAGTCCAAACTGGGATGGCGATGCAGGCTCATGGGCAGTTACAAATCCTCCGCAGGAATACAATTGGGGCGGTTCTTATATTCATGCAGCAACAGGTACTGATAATCCAGAGCATGCAAAAGACATTATCCTTGCTATGACTGCAGACAAAGACAACCTGTTAAAGATTTCTAAGGATTATTCAGACTTCACAAATACAAAGAGTGGTATGGCAGAGGCTGCTACAGATGATGCAAACTTCTCTTCTGAGTTCCTTGGCGGACAGAACCCATTTGCATATTTTGCACCTGTTGCAGAGAACATTAAGATTGCACCGCTTTCTGCATATGATCAGGGATGTGTAGAGCTTATCCAGAACTCCTTCAGTGATTATTTCCAGGGAAATGTTGACTTTGATAAAGCAAAGGCAAACTTTGAGACTGCTATTAAAGAGCGTTATCCTGAGATCTCTGAGGTTAAATGGCCGGAATAATGTAGATAGTTCTGAGGATTTTGTTTGCAAAAACATCTTGCAGAATACTATTAAAAAAATAATGTCCATGTGACATTTGAAAATTGGTATAAGGAACGTGGAGAGGATCCTGTAACATAGGATTCTCTCCTGTTCTGTAAGATGTGTGTAAAGGAGAACTGTTATGAAGAAAAACAAGAAAAGCATTAATTATGGAAAATGGGGCTACCTGTTTATCCTTCCTTTTTTTTATAATCTATTTGATTTTTTCTTTGATTCCATTGGTTGATACGGTCCGTTACAGCTTTTTTTTGATATTTCCGTTCAGGAATTAAAGAAATCGGACCGAATTTTATTGGAATGGCAAATTATATCAGTCTGCTGAAATCCGATATGCTTACATATGGAACAAACACATTGATTCTGTGGCTGATCGGATTTGTGCCGCAGATTGTGGTTGCGTTAGTTCTGGCAGCCTGGTTTACAGATGCCCGTTTGAAAAATAAGAGGAAAACAGTTTTTTAAAGTGGTAATATATCTGCCGAACCTGATTATGGCATCTGCATTTGCACTTTTATTTTTTACTATGTTTTCTACAAACGGACCAATAAATTCTATTCTGATGTCTCTTGGATGGATTAAAGACCCTATTGATTTTATGGGATCTGTAGTTGGAACAAGATCATTAATTGGCTTTATGAACTTCCTGATGTGGTTTGGTAATACAACAATTATGCTGATGGCTGCTGTTATGGGTATCAGTATGGATATTTTTTGAGGCTTCTGACCTGGATGGCTGCAATAGTATTCAACGTTTCTATTATATTACATTGCCGCTGATCCGTCCGATCCTTGCTTATACACTGATCACATCTATCATCGGTGGTCTTCAGATGTTTGATGTTCCTCAGATCGACAAACGGACAGGGTAACCCGGACAGAACATCCATGACGCTGATCATGTTCTGAACAGTCATCTGAAGAGTAAGAACTATGGAATGGCTGGTGCATTATCTGTTTACCTGTTTATTATCAGTGGTATTTTATGCTTCATCGTATATCGCATGACCAATGATAATGATCGGATGGTTCCAAAAAAGGCTGCAAAAAAACGTGCTAAGGAAGAAAGGAGAAGATTAAGAAGATGAAGAAGAAAGCAGGAAGCCAATTCAGAACAGTTTTCTGGCACATATCGTACTGATTCTTCTGTCTTTTATGTGCCTGTTCTTCTTTACGTATTGATAATTAATGCAACCAGATCTCATGGGGATCTGCAGAAAGGTTTCTCAGCACTTCCAGGAAAATATTTCCTTGAGAATCTGAAAAACGTGGCAAACGACGGAAGCTTTCAATGTTTCGGGGAATTTTGAACAGTGTGATCGTATCTTCCTGTAGTGCCGCACTTTGTACATATTTTTCATCCCTTACGGCATATGGTCTTTATGCTTATGAGTTTAAGGCAAGAAAGGTTGCTTTTACATTTATCATGGCGATCCTCGTCATGCCAACACAGGTAACTGCAATGGGATTCCTTCGTCTGGTTACGAAGATGGGATTATATGATTCCCTTCTGCCGCTGATCATTCCCTCCATTGCATCTCCAGCTGTATTTTATTTTATGTACAGTTATCTGCAGTCGTCTCTGCCGCTTTCTCTTGTGGAGGCTGCCAGAATCGATGGTTCGGAGAATTCCATACCTTTAATCGCATTGTGATTCCAATTATGAAGCCTGCAATTGCAGTTCAGGGCGATTTTTACATTTGTTGGTTCCTGGAACAACTACTTTGTACCGGCCACGATCATCCAGTCCAAGAGTAAAATGACGGTGCCGATTCTGATCGCTACTCTTCGTGGTGCTGATTATATGAATTTTGATATGGGTAAAATTTACATGATGATCACAGTTGCGATCGTGCCGATCATTGTTGTGTACCTGCTTCTTTCCAAGTATATTATTGCAGGTGTTACCCTTGGTGGTGTCAAAGAGTAATGGCGTTTACACAGTTTAAGCACAGTGGGACTTTGAATCCGGAAATATCTGTCTGCGAGAAAAAGCATAGCTCTTTTGCAGAAAAAGCGGCAGAGGAAGGCATTGTTCTATTGAAAAATGAAAATATTCTTCCCATTTCATTATCTGCATCGGTTGCCCTTCTGGGCATCGGTGCGGATAAAACTGTAAAAGGGGATTGGTTCCGGAGATGTAAATAACAGGCAGAATATTACCATTTACGAAGGAATGGAAGAATCCGGAATTCGGATCACCAGCAGGGACTGGCTGGATGATTATGAACATCGCTATCAGAAAGCGAGACTTATATGGAAAGAAAAATTCTTGAAGAAGCAAAGCATGTAAATAATCCTTTTGATGCCTATGCATCCAATCCATTTATCATGCCGGAGGGGCGTCCTGTTTCTGAAATGGATATCCAGGAAGCTGAAATTGTTGTTTATGTAATCAGCCGTATTTCTGGTGAAGGAAAAAGATCGTCGTCTTGAAAAAGGTGACTATTATCTTAGTGAACGAGAAGAGAAAAGATATTCTTTTTTCTAAACAGCAGAAGTGTGCCTATTGTTCTGCTTATAAATGCCGGTGGTCCTGTGGAGCTTACAGATATTCTGGAAAAAGCGCAGTGGATAAAAGGTATCCTCAATATTTCCCCAGCTTGGACAGGAGGGGGACGTGCGGTTGCAAGGATCCTTCTTGGAGAAGCTGTTCCAAGCGGAAAGCTTACAACAACCTGGGCAAAAAAATATGCGGATGTGCCATTTGCAGAGAATTTTAGTTATCTGAATGGAAATCTGGAATTGGAAGAATATAAAGAAGGAATTTATGTGGGCTATCGGTATTTCGACAGTTTTGGTGTAAAGCCACTTTTTCCTTTTGGCTTCGGTCTTTCTTATACAGATTTTAAGATTCAGTTTTGCAGTATTGAAATTGACAAGGATAAGATTGCAGTAAATGTATCTGTAGAGAATATTGGAAATACTTTTTTGCAGGAAGAGAAGTTGTACAGGTGTATGTATCACTTCCCCAGGGGCAGGATAGAGAAAGAATACCATCGCCTGGTTGGATATGCAAAGACAAATGTATTAAAGCCGGGAGAAAAACAGGAGTTAAAGATCCTGTTTGATGGAAAAACTATTGCAAGCTTTTTTGAGGATGCAAATGCCTGGATCGTGGAAACAGGAAAGTATGGTCTCTGGATTGGAAATAATTCAGCCAATCTGAAGCTGGAGGCTTTTATAAATGTGAACCAGGATGTAGTTCTGGAGCAGACGCAGAAACTGGAAGCATTGGTTGAATTATCTGAAAAACTGGAAGCTTCAAAGAATGTAAAGGCTGCAGAAAAGCAGCTGGAGAAAAAGTAGAAATGCTGATTTTCCCACCATACAGTTTGAAGCATTGCAGAGAAAACAAAAAGGCTGGAAATGTTGACCGAGAGTCTCTGGTCATGGGAAACTCGCTGGAAATTCTGGCAGAAGAGCTGCCTGTAGAAGAATTGATCCCACTTTTTATACGGAAAATACTGGTGGTATTAGCAGCAATCTTGGAGCAGCAGGGATTAAAGTGCCTGGTTCAGCTGGCGAAACTTCAGAAGCTCTTTATGAAAAATATGGAGTTCCGGTATTGATCATGGCAGACGGACCAGCTGGTATCAGACTGCAAAGAAGTTATGAGGTAAATCGCGAGAATGATTCTGTTTATGGAATCGGTGTTCTTGGTTCTTTGGAAAATGGATTTCTGGTAACAGAAAAGCCTCACCAAAATGCAGATACGTATTATCAGTACTGTACTGCTTTTCCCGGTTGGTACAGCTTTGGCGCAGTCCTGGAATCGGCAGCTGTTGAAAGAGTTTGGAGAAATGATAGCTGAGGAAATGGAGAAATTTGGCGTCAATCTCTGGTTGGCACCGGGGATGAATATTCACAGAAATCCCCTGTGCGGACGAAACTTTGAATACTATTCAGAGGACCCGCTGCTTGCAGGAAGTCTGGCAGCAGCAGTTACCAAAGGGGCTCAGAGTAAAGCAGGATGCGGGGTAACGATTAAGCATTTTGCATGCAATAATCAGGAAGATAATCGTATGGGAGTAGATGTTCATCTTTCTGAAAGGGGCTCTTCGTGAGATTTATTGTCGTGGATTTGAGATTGCCATAAAGGAGAGTAAACCTGTGGCAATTATGTCCTCCTATAATCTGGTAAATGGGGTACATGCCGCAAACAGCAAGGATCTGTGTACCAGAATTGTGCGTGATGAGTGGGGGATTTGAGGGCGTGATCATGTCGGACTGGAATACTACGGAACCCAAGGACGGAAGTATTCCATGGAAGTGCACAGCTGCCGGAAATGATATTATCATGCCGGGAAGTGAGAATGATCATAAAAAGTATTCTGGATGGTTACAGAAGTGGGAAGCTTTCAGAAGAAGAAATTCGTATCTGTGCCAGAAGGGTATTGAAACTAATTGATAAACTGCGAAGCAGTTATTTGGTTATGAGCAAGTAGTGAAGCGGATTGCGAATATTCGCTTGACTAAAAAGGACTGAGCAAGGTATGCGTATGTGTACTTTGCTCTTATTTTTTTTCATTTTTATAGAAATTATAAAGAGAGATGTGGTAGTATGGAAAATACCAGATACAAAAAAAGAAAATCTGAATGGAGCTTGAGGTGAAAGATGGTGCTTTGCTGTGGCAGAGTATAGAAATAGACGAAAGCAAGAAGAGCGTATAAAAGCAGTGGAAAATGGAAGGAGAGTCTAAATGGATGAGCGAAGCAAACGGGCGCAGATGGAGCGGAAGAGGAGAATTCGTAGAAAGAAACAGAGACGTCGGGTTTTGATTAGTGCGCTGGTGGAAGTTTTGATTCTGGCAGTGTTGGCTTTGGCGTTTTGTTGGGATAGAGGACTTAGTGCTAAAGTGTCGGGAGTGCTCGGGATTTTCGACAGACCGCCTGCGACGGAACTGGATGTGTCGGGAGTGAACAGCTCAAATGTGCTTTTAATGGATGTAAAAAGCGGAAAGGTCATTGGAAATCTAAATGGGGAAGAGCGGATTTATCCGGCATCCATGACGAAGATCATGACTGCAATTGTGGCGCTGGAAGCATTTTCAGATCTGGATCATGAGATTACTTTAAGTGAGAATATTTTTTATGCTCTGGATGGACAGGATGCCACACAGGCAGGCTTTCAGCCAGGGGAGAGCGTGAGAGTGCGTGATCTGGTCTACGGCGTAATGCTGCCTTCCGGAGCAGAATGTTGTCTGGCTTTGGCAGATGAAGCATCCGGCTCAGAAGAAGCATTTGTGGAAAAGATGAATAAGAAGGCCAAGTCCATTGGGATGAAGGATACCCATTTTATGGATTGTACAGGCTTACATGATCCAGAGCATTATAGTACGGCCTATGATATAGCACTGCTGCTTAAGTATGCGTTACATAATGATACTTTCCGTGAAGTGGCAGAAAGCCATTTCCATTCTACGCCGCTACCAATGTACATCCGGATGGAATTACCTATTACAGTACCATGTTTAAAAATATGTCGGATACATCGGTAACCGGCGGGGAAATTCTAGGTGGCAAAACCGGGTATACCTCTGAGGCAGGGCATTGTCTGGCAAGCTTTGCACAGATATATGACAGGGAGTACATTCTCGTAACCGCAGGCGCCGCGGCGGACGCCACCGGGGTGCCGCACATCCTGGACGCGAAGACGATTTATAACCGACTGGGCGAAGCAGTGGCAGAAAAATAAGAAATGACAAATCCAGTGAGGAAGTGAATGCTCTTTTTCTATGCTGTGTTTCGAGTCGGTGGTGTTATTTCGCCATTTGCAGGATTGCCACAATATCTTCTTTCGTCAACGGCTGGAAGAAGCCAATGTGTCCGTTTCTGCCGAAAACGCATTTCTCAGCCATTTCCTCGATTTGGGCATCGGTTGGATAAATGCCAAGTTCAGTGAGGGTGGTTGGCATGTCTATAGAGTGGCACCAGGTCTCCCAGGCAGTGATGGATGCGAGAACAGTATCCGTAATATCAGAATCGCTGGTCTGGGAAGCATCAATTCCGAAAACCTTCTCACCAAACAGTGCAAATCTTCCCGGATTTGTCTTATACACATATCTCGCCCAGCTTCCCCAGACAGATGCAAGTCCGGCTCCGTGAGCTACATCAAACATACCGCCGAGTTCATGCTCAATCTTATGTGTGGCGAAATCAGATACCCTTCCGGCACCGGTCAGACCGTTATGGGAAAGGCTTCCGGCCCACATGAGAGTAGCCCGGGCTTCATAGTTTTCAGGATCTTTACAGCAACCTGGGCGGCATCACGAACGGAAATCATCAGTCCCTCTGCAATCCGGTCAGTAAGGATGGTATCTGTGTCTGTAGGGGTAAAATAACGCTCCATAGTGTGCATCATAATATCAGTGCGCCGCTGGCTGTCTGATATGCCGGAAGGCTGTAAGTCAGCTCAGGATTCATAATAGCAAATCTGGGGCGTGAGCAGTCGTGCCCATAGGAACGTTTCATCATACCGTCTTCAATGGTGAGAACCATGGAGGAAGACATCTCAGAACCGGCAGCTGCAATTGTAAGGATAACACCGATTGGCAGGTTTTTATCTGTTTTAACACGACCGTAAAGCAGATCTTCCATTTCAAAATCATTGGCGATTCCGTAACCGATTCCCTTTGCTGTATCAATTACGCTGCCGCCTCCAATTGGCAGAAGGAAGTCAACACCTTCCGACCGTCCAATGCGGATCCCTTCTTTTACCAGGGAAAGGCGAGGATTGGGAACCACGCCACTAAAGTCTATATAGGAAAGTCCGGCTCCATTCAGGGCTCTGATGTACACGTTCCAATAGTCCTGATGATTCAACATGTCCTCCTTTTTTTCCTATAAATGATCATAACTTTATGCCCACCAAATGCGGCAACCTGTTTGCCAGCCTCGTTTTCCCGGTCTGCACCGAAAAGAACTCTGGTAGGAGTGTAAAAATCAAAATTTATCATGGGAAATGCCTCCGTAAAATATGAAAATAAATTTGCGATTCTTTGCAAAAAGTGTTCTGTGAGCGGTCTTATGCATCTGACATCATTATATATGCTGGAAATGTAAATGACCAGAGCGGATTTTGTAATTTTATGGGATAATTTTTCGAACGATAAAACTTTACTTTTAAGCTGTGATTTTTGTAAGGTATGGTTATAGAGGAAAAACAGAAAAACGGTGCACAGTTATTCTTTACTTCCAATATAGAAAAACTATATAAAAAAGGAGAACTGACAGGGTAGAATTGCTTCATTATATTGAACATACCACTCAGGACATGGCAGATGGCTGTAAAAGCGAAAGAATACATAAGATGCAGAAGCGTATATGCAGTATCAAATCCAGTGAGGAAGTGAGTGTGAGATATATGCAGAGATGGGAAGAAATGGAAATGGAAAAAGAGGCGGCACGTGAATTAGGACTCGCAGAGGGCAGAACCCAGGGACTTACTGAGGGCAGAACCCAGGGTCTTGCGGAGGGAAGAGCAGAGGGAAGAGCAGAGGGAAGAAGTTCTATGGCACGATTGATAGATAAATTATTAGAAGAAAATCGCATAGAAGATTGTAAAAGAATAGCAAAAGACCCAGAATTTTGTCAACATCTGATGGAAGAATTTGGAATAGAGTAAAAAATAAAAGTGGAACATTCTTTAAAATTAATAAACAGAATGTTCCACTTTTCCTGTATCGTTATATGTTAGCTAGAGAATATCTGGCTTTTATCGATTTCCCCTGGAAAGCAGCTTCTTATAACTGCAATCCATCCCGATTGCTCCAAGTGGTGCAGTGATCAGAATTCCCAGTACAGCCACAGAAAGCACGATCTGCCCGCAGGAAAGTCCCATAGCCATTGAACAGACCCAATCGCTGCCTGTACGGTTGCTTTCGGAAGGTAGGTAATGGAACAGAACAGTCTTTCCCGCCATGTTAGGTTTGTTCCGGTAACACAAAGAGAAACGCCCAGGGTACGGATCAGAAGTGCTGCAAAGATCATGGCCAGGGCAGCAGGACCGGCTTTTAAGGTATAGCGGATATCTACAGAAGCACCTACAAGTACAAAAAGCAGGACTTCAGCAGCCCAGCCATAGTTTCCCGAATTTCTGGGAAAGGCGGGCAGAAACGGAGGCGGTGCATTTTAGCTTCAAAACACAAGCCATGCTTATCACAGCCAGAAGTCCGGAGACGGAAACCACAGGCTTCAGCCATGTCTCAATGGACATAAGCAGGAAAGCCACGCCCATTACTACGATCACTTTCATGCTGTTTCGCACCATATGACTGTGCGCATAAGCAGTTTCGAAAAACAAGGAAAGAAGATAACCAGCCACACTTCCAAGTGCAATACCCAGGATAATGGAAACCGGAATGTTGATAAAATCTTTCAAATGTGCGCTGCCGCCCTGTGCCATAGTAGAAAATGTGGAAAACAGCACGATCACATAAATATCATCACAGGAAGCGCCTGCCAGGGTCATCTGGGGAATGCGTTTGGCTGTGCCGTATTTTTTCATCCATCAACTGTACCATTCTTGGGACAACTACAGCCGGGGATACCGCACCCATTACAGCGCCCATCACAGCCGCTTCCAGTCTGGTAATTCCCAGAAAATACGGTGCCAGCAAAAAGTAAGCCAGGATTTCGAAAGTTGCAGGAATGCAGGCCATCATGATGGCAGGACGTCCCACTTTCTTCAGATCGGCAAGATTCAGGGAAAGTCCCGCTTTCAGCAGGATAATGCTCAACGCGATCTGCCGCAGCTCCGATGAGATGGACAGAATCGACGGATCCAATACGTTCAGCACATAAGGTCCCAGTAAAATACCGGTGATCAACATACCGATAATACGCGGCAGTTTCAGTGCCTGGCAAATAGCAGCCAAGGAAAGTCCCACAAGAAAAATAAAAAGCCAGAGATGTTAACATTGTTATAAATTCCTCCTTTTTTACGCAGAAAAGCTGATGCTTCCTGCGACAATTGTTATCACAGAAGTCATCAGCTTAATAAGCGGTTCGGGATGATCCCGGGGAGACATTCATTCCCCTTTGTTTCTGGTGGTATAATAGCACATTATAAAAGTGGTGGCAAGAAGAAATTATAAATCAAATAACAACTTCGGCTGTGCACGTTACTGCTCACTCTGTGACCAGTAACCGCTCCGCGATGCACAGAAAGACGAACCTTCTTGTGACAAGCACAAGAAGTAGCGTTTGCTGCGCAAACTTAATTCTCGGGTTTTCTGTGAACTTTGTTCACGAAAAACACCTCGCGGAATGTTACCAGTGAACAGTAACCTGTGCACAACAACGTGCTTTGTAACATGTAGAATCTAAGTTTTGTATCATTAGGCGTTGGGGGAAGAGAATTAAAACAACGTCTCTTCATTCTCCTCAAAAAGTTTATCATTAATTTCAAACAACTTAAGCCTATGAAGCAGTCCATAATAAATAATGGCATCTCTTTTTAATTTCGGATAAAGCTGTGCCATTCCACAAAAGCTTCAGCAGTTCCTGGGTTTCGTCAACCGTCGCTTCAAGCCCATAACACAGGCACAGCAGACGATTCCGCGATGGATTACGGCGGCCTGCGAAAATCTGATGGAGATATATTTCGCTCATACCGGCCTGTTTGGCAAGCGCTGCCTTAGAGATATATGTTTCTTCTCGAACAGATGGTTTAATAATTCTGCCACATTTTTATTTACAAACTGTTCCTGGTTTTGTGACAGAAACTGAGTCAGATCTGGTGAATCCATAAGTTCCTGCTGTAGACCATCTGTATTTTTCTTTTTCATAATCGCGCCTTTACAATAATTTGTCAATAAGTTAAAATAATTTTAACAATACAATCAAATAAAACTATACTATAAACAGTTCTGAAAAACAATATGCAGTCAGCATAGTGGTTGTTACCCCTCTGGCAGTGTTCCATAGCTGTGGGAGTGCCATTGGCGAGGAACAGCTGATTCTCATAGCGTGCAGGTGATATGTCCGTTTGGGGAATGATAGTTGGTGATAAGGAGAAATATGGAAATTTATGACAGTCTTTTTAGGCGCAGTTTGTGACGAATATGACAGGGTCACATTGATCAAAAAAAAAGCGAGCGGGGTGAAGTAACCTTGATACGCCACAGGGCAAGCGGAAACCGCTATATTTTCAGACATTTTTCCGGCAGCAGTGAAGTGTACCGGAAGCTTCTTACGGTATCCTGTCCCAATCTGCCCCAGATCATGGAGGTGGGGGAAAAGGAGGGAAAAACAGCTCTTCTGGAAGAATATGTGCAAGGTGATACGCTGGGGGGGGATTTTACAGGGCGGACTTTTGACAGCGGCACAGGCAAAAGCAGATCACCCGCCAGCTGTGCATGGCTTTGTGGGTGCTCCATTCCCTGAGAGTTGTACATAGAGATGTGAAGCCAGATAATGTGATCATACGTGGAACCGAAGCGGTTCTTATCGATTTTGATGCTTCCAGAATTTATAAAAATGAAAACAGAGAAGATACACAGATTCTTGGAACCACAGGCTTTGCAGCACCGGAACAGTATGGGCTCTCCCAGTCTGATGGGCGTGCGGATATTTATGCACTGGGAGTTCTGCTGAACATTATGCTGACTGGGGAACATCCCTCCAGGAAGCTTGCCAGCGGAAGAATGGGCAGGATCGTCCAGCGTTGTACCATGGTAAATCCGGAGAAAAGATACAAGAATATCCTTCATCTGATGGAGGTTTTGTAAAGCATAAAAAAGCTTATGGTCTCTGGAAAAAAAAAGCCTGTAAATTTATAATACAAGATGGATAATTGCTTACTAGAGTGTGTTTGAAAAATCATTCCCGCAATCTGCACGCCCCACTTTGCGAGATTTCACCGAATTCGGTTGCCGTAGCCCGCTACGGCGCCCTCATCCGAGCGAAATCTCCCACAAATTGTGACGCACATTTTGCAGAAAGCCTTTTTCAAACACGCTCTAGCTGTAAGGTATGTTAACCATAAATATATCGTAATAGGAGAAAAATATGAGTAAAAAATGTATAACATGCGGACAGCCTCTTTCGGACAACGCTTCTTTTTTTTTGTCCTCACTGTACAGCAGTCCAGAAGGAAAAACAGGAGATAAAAAGCACCGAAACGATGGAGAAAGGCGGCTTTTGGAGCAGCTGCTGTGGTAGTGCTTCTGGCAGCTGTTGGAGCAGCTTTTTCCTGCATCACCGTCCGAAGTCCTATGAGGGAGGGGCGCAGGTGGTTTATAAAGACAAAGGAAAATCTTATAAACTGCTGTTGAATTTTTCCGAAGATGATGGAGTAACAGGACATGCCCAGGGCGAACGTACTGATAGACTGGCGCAGGGAATGGAGAGTGCCCTTCCATGTCAGCTGTATGTTCTGGATCAGGAGACTGGAGAACTGGCGTGGGAAGAATTTACAGAAAAGGTAGTTTCCTGTAAGGTGGATACAAAACCTGGAGAAAATTCCCGGAAGGTAGATTATGTAGAACCGGTTCATAACGAGAGTTTCCCAAATGCAGCGTATGTTTCTGATATTATTTATACCTCAGACAGCGGTACTAACGATATCTTGTGGAACCTGACGATGAAAAACGGAGATACGATTTCTCTTAGCACACGGCTTACCATTGAAAAGCAGGCAGCAGTTACCTATTTTTCAGAGGATACGCCTATGGAGACCACAGAGGAACTGAATGCATTGCTGGCTTCCATTGAGGAAGAGGTGTCATCGGAAACTCCGGTTTACCTTCATCTTCCGGCAGTAACTTATGATGGTGATATTGTTTTTGGAAATCATGTGTGGGGGGAATTTATGGCAGCACAGACGGAGATGACGTGACTACTTTCACAGGAACCGTCAGCTTGCGCGGATTGAATGGAAATTACGCGGAAATGTCAGGAATCCAGTTTAAAGGGAATTCTGGAATTGGGGTGAACGCGTATTGTCTTACTTTACTTTCCAAATGCAGTTTTAATGGTTGGGATACGGCTGCAATTGCCAATAATGAAGCCTGGGTAAATGCAATGGACTGTACTTTTACCAATAATAAAATTGCACTGAAGTTTAACAGCAGCATGGCTTATGGTACAGCGCCCAACTATCTGAATAATACATTTACCGGAAATGGAACGGCGGTCTGCATTGAGAATCTACCTGGGAATGAAGTCCTTGATTTCGCGGGAAGTACTTTCTCAGAAAATGATGTGGACATTGATAATAAAGCAGAGCATTCGGTGGATACGGCGAAGGCAAATTTTGAGACTGCTTCGGAGTAATGCTCTGTGAGGGCTTTTTTATATAGCGTTCAAGTAATATTTTTATAAGATTTTTAGGGTTACAGATCAATCATTTTGCGGTCTGTAACTCTTTTTTATTACGGCACAATGGCAGATGCCGCCGGGACTCCCTGCTGCAGTAGCAGAATCCTGCAAAGTATGATTTCTGTGCATCGCGAAGCGTGTTGCTGAGAAGGTCGTGAATAGTAATAATTTCTTCTTGTACTATGCTTTTCGTAAATTGCTTTCCTTCCTCCTATTATTATATGATAACTTATCAGTCTCAAATAAAATTACAAAAAATGGGGGTCAAAGGATGAAGAAAAGAACATTAGCGCTGGCGTTGGCATTGGGGTGTGTATTTATGTCTCCAACGCTTTCCTATGGGGAAGAGAATGCAGAGGTAGTTTCAGAAATAGAAGAGGATTCCAGTACGGATGAAGGAAACAATAACTCCTGGGGAAAAAGTTGCGGTAGTAGATGACTTCGGGGATGCAACGGGGCAATCTGTTATAAGTACGGTTGTTTCCGAACCTTTAGCAACACGGCAACAACCGGTAGTGATCTGCTTGTCACAGCATATATTAATTTTGATGAATTTGATTATTGTTATGATTTATCTTTTAAACTTTTAGAGTATAAGGATACCCCTGCTACTTATTTTTCTTCTGATTCTAAAGAATTGAAAATAAAAGTTGGAAGTATAAATACGGTATATGAATATGGTTTGCTAGGTGAGGAACCCAATGGCAATGTTTATGTCAGCGGATCTTCAGGAGAAGATATTGTGAAATGTTTATATGAAGGAAATGATATACGTTGTGTACTGAATCTTGGTTCATCCAAATATAGCTTTGCATTGGAAGCAAGCAATATCGCAGAGCTAATTGATGAAGGCGGATATGGTGCGCCGTTAGATGAGGAAGGCAGGAAGGAAAGAAAAAGTAAACATGAAATAGAAGAAGCGCAGGAAAGTAGCAGGAAAAAACAGGAAGCAGAGCTTGCACAGGCGGAGAAGGTTATAAAATCCAAAGATGATTTTATTGCTGCATATGTGAATCATACAGATGCGGATAATAACTATGAAAGTGGATTTTATTACTTCAAAGCTCATGCAGACGAGTTTGAGACTTTAACAGAAGAGGAATTATCCTCCATTTTTCCATGCAGATTCCGGTATTATACGGTCAACTGGGCAATTGGCGGAACCACTGGTGCCGGAGACCTTTATGAATATGATGCAGATGGTAATACAAAACAGCTTGGAAGCTTTGGAACAGATGACAGCTATCGCACAAGAGAAGAAATAAATCCCAACTGGCCTGAGATTAATGGAAGCTGGCGAATCGAAGATGGAAAACTGATCCGAACAATTACATCTGGAAATCAGGAAAAACGTTATATTGTGAAATCATTAGACCGTGACGGCTATTATTTATTATGCTTTTGAAAGTGCAACCGGCGAGGTGAATGCGGTTATGATGATTGTTTTATATGATGAGAACAATATGCCGTTGTATGAAGTTACAGAAAATTAAGTAAAAAAATAGAGAGAAAAGCTATGCTGGGAGGGGCTGTGGTCCGCACAAATTAAACGAAACGGGAGAGACACATTTTGAGAGTTTTTAAGAGTGAAAAATGGGTTAGGGACACCTGATTTACATATTAAAAATGACGGAAGTCTGCCCAAAAAGGGAATCACGAAAGTGATTCCCTTTTATAAAAAAAGCTTTATTTTATGCGATTCCCCGGTAAAAATTATTCTCCGAAATATCTCTTAAGAAGACCTGCGAATGCTTTTCCGTGTCTTGCTTCATCTCTTGCCATTTCATGAACTGTATCATGGATAGCGTCAAGGTTAGCAGCTTTTTAGCACGTTTAGCAAGGTCTGTTTTACCAGCTGTAGCACCGTTCTCGGCGTCTACACGCATCTGAAGGTTTTTCTTGGTGCTGTCTGTTACAACTTCACCTAATAATTCAGCGAATTTAGCAGCATGTTCTGCTTCTTCATAAGCTGCTTTTTCATAGTATAAACCGATTTCCGGATATCCTTCTCTGTGAGCAACTCTTGCCATTGCAAGATACATACCAACCTCAGAGCACTCGCCCTCGAAGTTTGCTCTTAAATCAGCAAGGATGTCTTCGCTGACACCTTTAGCAACGCCTACAACATGCTCAGCTGCCCATGCCATTTCATCATCCTGTTTCGTAAATTTCTCAGCCGGAGCCTTGCAGATTGGACATACTTCCGGAGCTTTCTCACCTTCATAAACATAACCACATACACTACATACCCATTTTGTCATAATTAAAATCTCCTTTTCTTATATAAAATTTTATTTAGTTTTTAATAATAGTAATTATTACTGTTTTATGGTAACATATTGTTTCTTGCTTGTCAAGAGTTATTGAAACTTTTTCTAACAGGATCGAATGTTCACTTAAAGTTTGGTGCTGTGGCCATTGCTTGTCGAGCGGCTGTAATTTCCTGCAGAATAGCTATGACCAGAAAATGAAAAATTTATTCAACTGATTAGTGAGACTCTTCCTTCAGGCATTCCTTGCAAATTCCGAAAAATCTTGCTTTATAATCGGAAATCTGACCGTCCTTAAAGTCAGCTGCAATACTCTCAAGGCTTTTATCAATATGTTCGCTGAATACGTCCATCACTCTGCCGCAGCGGGTGCACATAAAGTGACAATGGGGAACGGTGCGGGCATCGAATCGGTCTGCTCCGCCAAAGCTGGAAAGCTTCTGTATTTCACCCAGATCAGCGAGAAGAGAGAGGTTTCGGTATACAGTTCCAAGGCTGATGTTTGGATAAATCTGCTTCATATTCTCATAAACAAAATCAGCGGTGGGATGGTCGGTTCTGCCAGTAAGAAACTCCTTAATAGATTCTCTCTGGCGGCTGTATTTCAATGTGGCCATCTGATTCCTCCTTTCTCTCAATAATAGTAATTGTTACTGATATTAATATACAAGATAATTGCAAATTTGTCAATAGTAATTTGGCTAAATTTACACTAAAATTATAAATATTGCATCGCTGTAAAATGATAAATTTGGGTTTACAAACCCATTAAAATGTGATACGCTCTTTTATATGAATTTATAAGCCAAACCCATAGAAAAAGAGAGTACATTTGCGTACCGCATTACAGAGAATCCCCGGGAGATGAGCAGTTAAGAGTTGCTTTTCCAGGCTGAGAGGGGGTGTGCATGGAACAGATGGAAGATGGCTTTGGAGGGGCGCAGTTGAAGTAATTTAGGCTGCGACAGGAACGCCTGTTATAGCGTAAGGGTATGAAGGTACCCGGTGAGATTCCCGAAGATGGTTTTTCCATCTGTACCGTGAGGTGGGAATGAATAGAAGTGGTAACACGGGATAACTCGTCTTCTCAGTATATTTGAGAAGACGTTTTTTTATGTACAGCTATTGCCTATACATCCGGCAAGCCGCACATTGGCAATACCTACGAGGCTGTTCTGGCAGACGCCATTGCGCGTTATAAAAGACAGCAGGGCTACGACATATTTTTCCAGACCGGAACTGACGAGCATGGCCAGAAGATTGAGCTGAAAGCAGAAGAAGCAGGTGTTACACCTAAAGAATTTGTTGATAACGTATCCGGTGAGATCAAGAGAATCTGGGATCTGATGAATACATCTTATGACAAATTCATCCGTACCACAGATGCTGACCACGAAAAACAGGTTCAGAAGATCTTTAAGAAAATGTATGCAAAGGGGACATCTACAAGGGAGAGTACGAAGGAATGTATTGTACTCCATGTGAGTCTTTCTTTACAGAATCCCAGCTTGTAGACGGAAAATGTCCGGACTGCGGACGCCCATGCGTACCAGCCAAAGAAGAGGCTTATTTCTTCAAAATGAGCAAATACGCAGACCGTCTGATTGAGCACATTAAGACACATCCGGATTTATTCAGCCGGAATCCCGTAAGAACGAGATGATGAACAACTTCCTTTTACCGGGACTTCAGGATCTTTGTGTATCCAGAACCTCTTTCAAATGGGGAATTCCGGTAGACTTTGATCCGAAGCATGTTGTATATGTATGGCTGGACGCACTGACCAACTATATCACAGGAATCGGTTACGATTGCGATGGAGACAATTCTGAACTGTTTAACAAGTTCTGGCCTGCTGATCTTCATTTAATAGGAAAAGATATTATTCGCTTCCATACTATTTACTGGCCAATTTTCCTGATGTCACTGGATCTGCCTCTTCCGAAGCAGGTATTCGGTCATCCGTGGCTTCTCCAGGGCGATGGAAAAATGAGCAAATCCAAAGGAAACGTTATCTACGCAGACGAGCTGGTTGATTTCTTTGGTGTGGATGCTGTCCGTTATTTCGTACTCCACGAAATGCCTTTTGAGAATGACGGAGTCATTACCTGGGAACTGCTGGTTGAGCGTATGAATTCCGACCTTGCCAATACTCTTGGAAACCTGGTAAACCGTACCATCTCCATGAGCAACAAATACTTTGGCGGCGTGGTAGAGAATAAAGGCGTAACAGAACCTGTTGACGATGATCTGAAGAGCTTCATTCTTTCTGTTCCTGCAAAGGTTGATGCAAAGATGGAGAAACTTCGTGTGGCAGATGCCATCACAGAAGTTTTCGCACTCTTCAAGCGCTGCAACAAGTATATTGATGAGACAATGCCATGGGCACTTGCCAAGGATGAGACCAAGCAGGATCGTCTGGCAACCGTTCTTTACAATCTGGTTGAGGGCATTTGCATTGGAACCACTCTTCTTGGGTCCTTTATGCCGGACACAACAAAGAGAATCCTTTGGTCAGTTAAATGCTTCAGAGAACTCTTGAGGATCTGAAGACATTTGGACTGTATCCGTCAGGAAACAAGGTAACAGATAAACCGGAGATCCTTTTTTGCCCGTATGGACATCAAAGAAGTTATGGAAAAAGTAAACGAGCTTCATCCACCGAAAGAAGAGCCGAAGGAAGAAAAAAGCCAGAGGAGAAGGTTGTAGATATTGAGGCGAAGCCGGAGATCACATTTGATGATTTCGCAAAGCTTCAGTTCCAGGTTGGTGAGGTTATTGCCTGTGAGGCGGTGAAGAAATCCAAGAAGCTTCTTTGCTCTCAGGTTAAGATTGGAAGCCAGGTTCGCCAGATCGTATCTGGAATCAAGGCTTACTATACACCAGAGGAAATGGTTGGCAAAAAAGGTTATGGTAGTAACCAACTTAAAACCAGCGAAACTTGCAGGAATTCTTAGTGAGGGAATGATTCTCTGCGCAGAGGATGCTGAGGGAAATGTATGCGTAGTCAGCCCTGAAAAAAATATGCCGACAGGATCTGAAATCTGCTGATTTTGACCGGAAGCGTCCATCTGATATAGCCGGAATATAATATAATAGGTTAATATTGTTATAAAAAGGGACGAATTATGTGTAATAAACTAAGCCATTTTGATAAAAATGGTAATGCTGTTATGGTGGATGTCTCGGATAAACCGATTACCCACAGAACTGCAATTGCAACAGGTTCTATCCAGGTTGGAGCAGAAATCATGGAGCATCTTACTGCAGGCACTGTGGCAAAGGGAGACGTTCTTGGCGTTGCCAGAGTTGCCGGGATCATGTCTGTGAAGCACACCTCGGATCTGGTACCTATGTGCCATCCTTTGCCGGTTACCAAATGTACCATTGATTTCGAAATTGAAAAAGAAAATGGAATTATCCGCACTTTTTGCACTGTGAAGACAGACGGTAAAACCGGTGTGGAGATGGAAGCACTGACTGGTGTGCAGGTGACGCTTCTGACAATTTATGATATGTGCAAAGCAATGACAAGCATATGGTGATGACGGATATTCACCTGGTAGAGAAAACTGGCGGTAAGAGTGGAGATTTTTTATTCAAAGAAATAAAAACGAAGGGGGAGAAAAATGAAACGAGTAGCAATTATCACATCCAGTGATATGGGATATCGGGGCAAGCGGGAAGATTTAAGCGGTCCGGCAATTAAGGAAATCGCAGAAAGAGAAGGCTATCAGGTAGTATCTATGGATATTCTTCCGGATGACCGTGCCATGCTTTCCAGACGAATGGCGGAAATCGCAGATGAGAATCAGGCAGAACTGATTTTGACTACTGGTGGAACAGGTTTTTCCCCGCGGGATGTTATGCCGGAGGCCACCGAAGATCTCACAGAACGTAAGGTTCCGGGAATCCGGAAGCCATCCGCGCCTACAGCATGACGATCACAAAACGCGCCATGCTCAGCCGCGCCACAGCCGGAATCCGGAAAAAAGACTCTGATCATTAATCTTCCAGGCAGTCCGAAAGCAGTAAAGGAGAGTCTGGAATACATTATTGGAGCTCTTGGTCATGGCATTGAGATTATGACCGGGAAGCTGGATTCATAAATTTTATAGTAAGAGAATCAAGGCAGTAAATATTCATAAATTTATGGCTGCTCTTTCATAGTTTTAAAATACTGGCTTGTTACAATCAGTGAATTGTGCACCATATCTTCCAGTGCCTGACTGTAAAATATGCGGCGTGAGGCAGCATAAGTATTAGAGACTGTTTGAAAATCATTCTCGCAATCTGCACGCTCCCACTTTGCGGGAGATTTCACCCGAATTCGGTTGCCGTAGCCCGCCACGGTGCCCCCATCCGGACAAAATCTCCCCACAAATTGACGCACATCTTGCAGAAAGCCTTTTCAAACACGCTCTAAGGGAAGATCTATAATCCGAAATTTTTACGAATTATATTTGCAAGCAGCTCTGGCAGTACCGTCAATCCCGAAATTGTTGCTGTTCAGCATCAGTATTTTTTTTTTGTGTTTTTGAAATTGTGTTTAAAATAGTTCGATGTTCGTTCTATTCACAGTAACAACTAAAATAGAACTTCCAAAAAGAGGTTTATAACACTTTACTGGTATGATTTTAGTATGCTATAATTGTTGTATTTCAAAGAAAAATGAGGCAGAAAAATGATATTTGATACACATGCACATTATGATGATGAGGCATTTGACGAAGACAGAGATCAGCTCCTTTCTTCCATGAAAGACGGGGGAGTGGGCTGTATTGTAAATGTGTGCGCGTCAGCCGGGGGATTTGGCGGGACCTTTGGAATTGATGAAAGCGTATCCTTTTGTGTATGGCGCAGTGGGGGTTCATCCCGACGATGCAGGAATTATGACACAGGATACTCTGGATGAGATCCGGCGTCTTTCCCATATGGAGAAAATGGTCGCCATCGGAGAAATCGGTCTGGATTACTACTGGCATAAGGAAGAGGCAGAGCATAAACAGCAGCAGGAGATGTTCCGGGCGCAGATGGACATTGCTAGGGAGGAGAAGCTGCCATTTATGATCCACAGCCGGGATGCAGCCGAGGACACTCTGGAGATTGTAAAGGAATATATGAAAAAAAGATATGTCCGGAGGAATCATTCACTGTTTTTCCTACAGTAAGGAGATTGCGGCGGAATATTTGAAAATGGGACTTTATCTTGGCATTGGCGGCGTGCTTACTTTCAAAAATGCAAAGAAGCTGAAAGAAGTAGCTGCCATAGCGCCGCTGTCCCAGATCGTTCTGGAAACGGACTGCCCTTATATGGCACCGGAGCCCAATCGAGGCAGGAGAAATTCTTCCTTGAATCTGCCCTATGTTGCAGAAGCCCCTGGCGCAGATTAAGGGAATTACTGCAGAAGAAGTAATTGCAGTGACGGAAGAGAATGCGAAGCGGTTATTATTCAGAGCGTAAATTTTGACGGACAAGGAGACAAGTAGTGCAAAGTCAGTTAGTATTTCAGGAAGAAAAAAGAGAGGGAACGACTGAGAAGACAGAATTTGCTGTTGTCACAGGCAGAGAAACCTGCGTTAGAGCATTTTTTTTAAGGGGAAATCAGAACTTTCTGTTCTGGATATTGGCTGCAATGATGGCACCAGAACCTTTCACCGCTTTTTCAGATGACAGGATTTCCAGGGTGATTGGCCTGGAGTATAATCAGCAGCTTGTGGAAAGAGCCAACAGTCAGTACGGAAATACTAAATTTTCTTTTTATCAGATGGATGTGGATCGGGATTCGTTTTCAGCGGACCTTCAGAAGCTCTGCGCAGAACCGGAAGACAGAGAATTTGACCCGATCTGTCTTTCTTTTGTATTAATGCATTTATATGATGGGGAAAAGCTGCTTCGCACATTGGAGAATTTTTTGAAAAAAGGCGGAGTGATTTTTATCACAGAAAGCAATGACCGTATATCCACTTTGGCTCCAGATGAAAAGAATCTTCTTGGACAGTTTCTGGATATCTTAAAATAGGACAAATACGCAGGAAAAAAGAGAAACCGGCCAGGGCAGTTCCCGGCTGGCTGACCAACTGCGGATACGATCATATCCATGTCTGGTGCAAGGGGATTTCCGCTGCCAAAGGCGAACAGCAGCAAAAAGAAGATATTTTCCAGACCTTTTTTCCTATTTGCCCGAGGATGTGGAAATCTTGCTGGCGGAAGAACCGGATAACAGAAAATATCAGGACTGGCAGAACTGGCTGAAGAAGAATTATGAAGAACTTCAGCAGCTGATTCTGAGTGAGGAATCGGAGATTACAATGGGCATGCAGATTTTGTCCTGTGAGAAGGGAAGCTTATGACACAAAAGACAGGGAGGTTTGGGGCTTCTGGCAGAGAATTTTGTCTGTATTCATTGGAAAAAGAGGATATTGAGGAAACACTGCAGCTTATGGACAGGTGCGTAGGCGAAAATCTGTATCAGAAAGAAGAGCTTGAGCAGGCCATTGGAAGCAGTGAACGGGCATTCCTTCTGCTGAGAACTGCAGAAGGAGAGCTTGCAGGATATATTTATTACTATCTTACCAATGAGAAGCAGATTGCAGAGGATACCAGGCTTACGGAACAGAAAATCCAACGGGTATGCCAGCAGGATACTTTGGCACCTGTTGGCAAGATTCAGTCAGTAGGAATAAAAGAAGCATTTCGCAGACAGGGTCTGGCAGTTGGGCTTATGAACTATGCATTGAATCAGTTTGCGGAGAAGGGCATAGGGGAAGTGTTTATCAGGCGGTAAAGTTCCTCTGGAAAGGGCACTTCAGGAATGCAGGTTTGTTCATCTTTTTTCTGCAAAGATGATCTGGTATAATAAAAAAGAACTTTATTGTCCATATTGCAAAGGACGCTGCAAGTGTGATGCAGAGGTCTATTTTAAGAAAGTTAAGGAAAGGAATTGCAAATGAAAATAAAACTTCTTCCTAAATTTATACTTTCACTTGGCGTGATCGGTGTAATCCTTACCATTGCCATTTCTCTTTTCAGCTATAGAAGCTCCAGATCCTATCTGGAAAATCTATATGCACAGAGGGTAATGACGAACAGCAATAGTATTGCAGATATGATGTCGGTTTCGGATGTGAAGAAAATCCTGGCAGAAGGTGGGGACAAGACAGAAGAATATTCGGAAATGGTTACGTTGTTTAACAAGCTGAAAAAGGATGGCGATGTTACATATCTGTCTCTGGTTGTTCCGGATGAAGACAGTGTTCATTTCTACATAGATGCCCTGGTTGAGGAAATGGGAGATGATCCTGCGAATCAGATCGCCTATGGAAGTGACATTTTGTACACGGATGCTGCAAATCCTGATGATCCTGCTGACATGGAGAAATATATTACCATATGGAACCAGTATCAGCAGAATAAAGGTGTGGATCATCCGCTTGTGACGGACAACAGCTATGGCTATAATTACACGGGCATTTCGGTGATTCTGGACGAGAATGGAAAGGCTCTGGCAGAAATTCAGTATATTCTGGATATGAAAGAGGTCAGGAATTATCTGAATTCCTTTCTTATCAATATGCTGCTGATTTCTTTTTGCATTATCGCAGTGACGATGGCTGCGTATATTGTCTTTGTGCGAAAGACAATCACCAGACCGATCAGCAGGCTGGCTGATTTTACCCAGGAGATTACAGAGAGCGGAAAGTTTGAGAATCAGAGAATTACCATGAAAACTGGTGATGAGATCGAGGCACTAAGTGACTCTTTTAACTTTATGATGGAAGAGCTTGAAAATTACATTGCCAATCTGTCCAAAGTGACTGCTGAGAAGGAGCGAATCGGCACTGAGCTGGATATCGCCAGGAATATTCAGGCATCCATGCTGCCATGTATTTTCCCGGCCTTTCCGGATCGTAAGGAATTTGATATTTATGCAACTATGACACCTGCAAAAAAGAAGTTGGCGGTGATTTTTACGATTTCTTCATGGTAGATGAGACACATCTGGCAATTGTTATGGCCGATGTATCCGGAAAAGGTGTTCCGGCTGCGCTCTTTATGGTCATTGGAAAAACGCTTATCAAGGATCACACTACACCAGGAAGAGATTTGGGGGAGGTTTTTCTCTAAGGTAAATAATCTTCTTTGTGAGGCAAACAGTGAAGGCTTGTTTATCACTGCTTTTGAAGGTGTGTTGGATCTGGTGACAGGAGAGTTCTGTTTCGTAAATGCTGGACATGAAATGCCATTTATCTGTAAAGCAGGCGGCAGTTTTGAGGCATATAAGATCCGTCCAGGCTTTGTCCTTGCTGGATTTGAAGATATGAACTATAAAGCCGGCAGTATGACGCTGGATGTGGGAGATTTGATCTTCCAGTATACAGACGGTGTGACTGAGGCTACAAATGTAGAAAATCAGCTTTATGGAATGGAGCGTCTGGAGCAGGTTCTGAATCGTGTAAAAGACAGAACACCATCAGAAATTCTGCCTGAAGTGAAAAAAGATATTGATGCTTTTGTGGGAGAGGCACCGCAGTTTGATGATATTACCATGCTTTGCGTAGAGTATAAGGCGAAGATGGAAAAAGCATGATCGGGCAAAAAAGGCTGAATTCTGAAATGAGATAATTTCCGGAATTCAGCCTTTTTCAAATATGCTCTGGTCAAAAAATCTATTTAGTACCAAAAATTCTGTCACCGGCATCGCCAAGTCCCGGGCAGATATAAGCGCGGTCGTTCAGTTCTCTGTCCAGATGTCCTACATAGATCTGCACATCCGGGTGCACCTCATGAAGTCGTTTCAGACCTTCCGGAGCAGCGATAACAAAAAACATACATTTAATGCTCTTTCCACCATGTTGTTTGATGAAGTTAACAGCGGAGATAGCAGAGCCGCCAGTTGCAAGCATGGGGTCAACCATAACGATGAGACGCTGGTCGATAGGATCCGGAAGCTTACAATAGTACTCATGAGGCTCATGAGTAACCGGGTCACGGTAAAGACCAATATGACCGATCTTGGCAGATGGAACCAGAGTGGTGATACCATTTACCATACCCAGACCTGCACGAAGTACAGGAACAACAGCAAGCTTCTTACCAGAAATCATAGGAGTTCTGCAAGTCTCAATAGGAGTCTCAACTTCAACATCCTCAAGAGGAAGATCGCGAAGAGCTTCAAAACCCATAAGAACTGCAATTTCCTCAATAAGTTTGCGGAATTCATTTGTTCCGGTCTCCTTATTACGAAGAATGGAAATCTTATGCTGGATCAGCGGGTGATCCATAATAAAAACGTTGTCCATATCTGAAAAATTTGACATGATAAAAACCTCCGTAGTGTGATAAAGTTGCCATTGCCCTATGCAATAACAATCGTTACTGTTCACCCGTGATCAGTAACACGCTTCGCGATGCACAGAAAATCATGCATTCGCATGATTTCGCGCCGCAATTCTCGGGTTTTCTGTGAACTTTGTTCACAAAAAACACCTCGCGGAACGTTACCAGTGAACAGGAACTAACAATCCCTTCAGAACCTTTTTTAAACGGGTTCCAGAGCGTATTGAAAAATGCTCTATGGGAATACTGTAAAAATCATATCGCACTTTCTATAGAAAGTCAATAATTGTAAAAAATTTGTCGCATACTTTATACTATAACAAGATTGCTTGGTTACTGTTCACCCGTTCACAGTAACGCGCTTCGCGATGCATTGAAATCATGCATTCGCATGATTTCGCGCCGCAATTTCGGGTTTTCTGTGAACTTTGTTCACAAAAAACGCCTCGCGGAACGTTACCAGTGAACAGTAACGATTGCTGTTCACAGTATAGACCGTATTGGAAGAAATCATGCGAATGTATGATTTCTGTACAGTGTGAAGTGCGTTACCAGTCAGGTTGTGAACAGGCTCTAAGGGAAAAGGAGGGAACTATATTTATGAAATTCAGAGTTGAGGGCATTTATGATGCCAAAAAAGCTGGGAATCCCACAGATGCTGATTCTGGGGCTCCAAAGATATGTTCGCCATGTTTGGCGCTACCATTCTGGTGCCGATCCTGGTAAACAACTATTTTCACGGTGAGGGCTTATCCATTCAGGTAACCCTGTTCTGTGCCGGATTCGGAACACTTCTGTTCCATGTGCTGACTAAGCTGAAGAAGTACCTGCATTCCTAGGATCATCATTTGCATTTCTTGGCGGATTTGCCACCGTTGCAGAGCTTGACACCGGAATTTTTGCCAACATGTCTTATGGAGAGAAGCTTCCATATGCATGCGGTGGTGTGTTTGTAGCAGGACTTCTGTATCTGGTACTTGCAATGATCGTTAAGGTAATTGGCGTAAAGCGCGTCATGCGTTATCTGCCTCCGGTTGTAACTGGTCCGATTATTATCTGTATTGGTCTTAGCCTTGCACCGTCTGCAATCAGCAACGCATCCCAGAACTGGATCCTTGCTTTGATCGCACTTGGAACTGTTATTTTCTTCAACATCTGGGGCGTTGGAATGTTCCGTATTATTCCGATTCTGATGGGTATTGTTGTTTCTTATGTGGTTGCCCCGATCATGAATGCCTTGGGTATGACAAACGCAGATGGAAGTGCTATCCTCAGCTTTGCAGGAGTAGCAAGTGCGCCGATCGTAGGTGTTCGAAATTCTTCCTCTGCAAATTTAACATTACTGCAATCCTTGCAATGGCACCGATCGCAATTGCTTCCATGATGGAGCACATTGGCGATATTTCTGCTATTTCCGCAACGGTTGACCGCAATTTCATTGAAGACCCGGGGCTTCACCGTACACTTCTGGGTGACGGACTTGCAACCTCTCTGTCAGCACTGATCGGTGGACCTGCAAATACAACTTACGGAGAGAACACCAGTGTTCTTGCTCTGAGCCGTGTTTACGACCCGAAGGTAATCCGTCTGGCTGCTATTTATGCAGTTATCCTCAGCTTTATCCCGAAGATGGCTGAGGTGATTAGTTCCCTTCCGTCTGCGATCATCGGTGGTATCAGTTTTATTCTTTATGGAATGATCTCTGCTGTTGGTGTCCGTAATGTAGTTGAGAACAAAGTAGACCTGACACGTTCTCGTAACCTGGTTATTACAGCGGTTATCCTGGTTTGTGGTCTTGGCATTTCCGATGGACTTACATTTACCATCGCAGGCGCACATATTACTTTACAGGACTTGCACTTGCTGCAATTGTAGGAATCCTGCTGAACGCCGTTCTTCCGGGAAATGACTATGTGTTTGAGACTGCAAAGAAGAAAGAGGAGATGGAAGACGACTGATCCGGCTGGCTTTCCTATATGGTGATGCTGCCGGCAGGTGAAATGTCTGTTTAGCTGATATATAAAAAGAACTCGATTCAAAGTAAATAAATGCGGGAGTCTTTTTCAAAGAGGCTCTAAGTACATTTATTTGCCATGTATGAATCGAGTTCTTTTTTATGTTGTAATAGGAAATGCTGTTGGAATTTCCTATTACCAGGCAGAATCGCACTGCGGCGGAAGGGGAGGTGTCGTTCGAGGCGACCTGCCGCAGTGCAATTCTGCAAGAAGGAATCTTTTAGAAGCTTTCCGCCTGTACCTCCGTGATCGCTGTCTGAGCCGCCGGAGGAACTGTCACTATCCTTCGGTTTCGCTGTTTTGGTAACTGTGTGATACAGGAAAATATCGTTTGATCTTGTCAGTGCCATACTTCCCTGGCGCACATAATCCACTGCGCTGTCCTGTGTCCGTACGCTTTTCAGTGGGCTCTCATGCCCATGGTGCACAGAAACGCAAGCACAAGACCGATTCCCAGGGAAATGAGAATCCATATGGGAGAAAAGGGCTCTGTATAAGGCTCCCCCTGTTAGCAGCCATTTCCAACAGATCCTGACACAGATCTGCGTAGGTATCGAAAGCGCCGTAGAAGTTTTCATCCTTTAACAGAGGCTCTACATTTTCCTTCAGATAAGCAAGTCCGTCATCGTTAAACGCAGTCATACCATATCCGTGGGTGGTAATGTGCCATTCACGGTCGCCAATGCTGACCATGAACAGGATTCCGTCGTGGTTTTCGCCGGTTCCGTAACCATTCTCATCGAAGAAATGATCTGTAAAGTAGTTCATCTCATTGCCGTCTTTCGACTCTACTGTGGCAACTGCCACTTCCAGATTGTATTCCCCGGTGATGGCTTCCACTTATCCAGAAGCTGGGATTCTTCTTCATCTGTGAGAAGATCCGCCTCGTCCAGGACAAGGGAAAATTCGGAGGCTGCAAAGTCCTGATAAGAGTCATCTTCCTCACTGCCGGATCCGCCAAAGCTGTTGGAAGCTTCGGCCTGTACCGTAACAGCTCCCCTGTACCTGGCAAAGCAGTAGTAAAAAGCGCATCCGTGCCTGGAATAACTGCACTGAAAAGGCTTCCTGCTCCCAAAGCACTGCCGCCAGAATAATTCCAAATGATTGTTTTTCATGGCATGTTCCTCCTTAACAAAATGTGTGAATCAGCCATGCAATGGCGTAAGCAGCAACGGAAAAACCTGCAGTAAGTCCAAGGAACCATTTAGTGAAAAAATACCTTTATCTACAGGCAGATTTCCTACAAATTTACCAGTCTGTCCGTTCATGCCGAACAGATAGTGGTTGCCCTTCCAGGTGGTGGAAAGAAGCCATACCGGGAAAAGGGCATAGTGGGTTTTACCGCCTTTTTAACTGAATACGGGTATCTTCGGGGTAACGCTGTCATAACCGATGACCGTATCGCGAAA